>OGFM01001150.1_pt1 | contig 17727 bp, 11 predicted proteins | sample 1570871 | NCBI WGS metagenome assembly OGFM01 (sample SAMEA2581957, study PRJEB24529) | metagenome | biome: Human gut stool | place: China | collected 2011
TCATGCATTGACCATTGAGGGAAAAAGAGTGCTACTTATAGATCTCGACCGACAAAGAAATGCAAGTTTTATCATGGGACATGATGATTCATCAGAAGCCAATATATTTGACGCACTTGCAGGAAAAGTAGACATACCAATCTACACACATGACCAAATAGCAGACCTTCATTACAGTCCAGCCGGGAGAGTAGATATAGAAGAAATCCTTCTATTACAACGTATAGGTAGGGAAAGTAAACTCAAGAAACTACTAGATCCTATAAAAAAGATATATGATTATATCCTAATAGACTGCCCGCCGTCCTTAGGTATGATATCTCTTAATGCCCTAGTTGCGTCTGACAAATTGGTCATACCCATACAACTTGAACCATTCGCTTTTTTAGGAACAAGCGAAATTGCCAGTTTCTTCAGTGACGTAAAGAAAGAAATCAATAACCAGTTAGAAATATTAGGTTATCTAAAGACCTTATATGATAGCCGCCTAAGTCAGACAAGAGATATCGAGGAGCTTTTATCACAGCATGTTAATAAGAACAAAATATTTAATACCACAATCCGGAAGAATGTTGCACTGTCAGAAGCTAGCAATATGCAAAAAACAATATTTGAATACGCACCAGAATCAACCGGAGCAAAGAACTATAGAGATTTTACAAAAGAAATAATTCAATTAACTAAATAAATAAATTATGGGAAAAAAAGTAGATGTAAGCAAACTTGCAGCAGTCGGCAAGAATCTGGAAGACGCAGAAAATGTAGAGGTAGCACCGGAACGCAATGTTACCACTACTTTCAGAATGGATAAAAAGATGTTTCAAGATCTAAGTCTATTAAAAGTCTATACCGGTAAAAATAAACAAGATATGATCTATGATTATATTAAAGAAGGAGTAGAGAGAGACAAAAAGAAATATGGGGTCTCTTAAAATCAAACCAACAAGAGGTTACTTTGAGTAACCTCTACCTTCTTTGGATATTCATTACAAAAAACATTATGATATTCTAAACAAATAAAATATTATTTTTATAAAAACCTGTTCTGTTTTTGTAAATACTAAAATGAAACCTGAAATGAAAAAACTATTACTTTTTGGAATGCTGGCCAGTATGTTGTTCTCTTGTGACTCTGAATCGCCAGATACCCCTATCTCACCAGAACCACCAATAGAAACTGGAATCAAATTAACATTACTGCCAACAATAGAGAATTTGACTGAGGCAGCTACAAGAGGAGTAGTTACAGGATTTAAACCAGGTGATAGAATAGGTATATTCTATAATGATACCTGTATTAATAGTAAGTTCACTTATAGCGGTACTTCTTGGAGTGGAGAAAACATATTGCTTTCATCCACAATGAAAAACATGTATTGCTATTTTCCCTATGATATTACTGTTAAGAGTCATGATAATATTCCTATTAACATTGAAGATCAGACTGATTTTTTAAATGGGAGTACTATTGTCGGTACTTCTAATGCTGATGCCGAAGTCGTTATGAAGCATACACTGGCTTTAGTCAGAGTTGTACTCAAAAAGAATAATTACACAGGAAATGCCAAAGTAGAGTCTGTTATCTGGAATGGAATCTATAAGCAAGCCAAGTTTAATGCGGTGACCAATACAATCACTACAACCGGAGAAAAAGGGGACTATCAAGCTGGGGGGAACTTCACTGTTAATGATAATGAAGAGCCAATCATTGTAGAAGCTATATTACTTCCAATAAGTACGGCTGAAGGAGTAAGTGTCACTATTACTGTTGATGGAGAAGCAAGAGTATATCAGCTACCTAAAAATCACCAGTGGGAGGCAGGTAAAACATATACCTATACCTTAACACTAAAGGGAGGGTATAATAGCCCTATCGAATTAGAAGAATATCCCATTGACATAGCCCATTGGAGTACTTTTGGAAAAACAGATAAAATTGTCCTCTCACAATCTGATAAGGACTGGTTTGACATTGAACCTGGCTCAATTCCATATGGTAGTAATATATACCGCAATGAAGGATATATGTTTGGTTTTTATGGTTACTGGACAGGTTTTGATATGGAAACAGGAAATATGCCAGAAAAATGGGAAGGAGATTTCCGTATGGTATTGCTTGATGATAATGGCAATATTGTAGACCAATATCAGCCATGTGCTATTGTTGCAGAGAATGGAGCAATGATGAAAGGAACCGGGAGACGCTGCTATGTTACCGCTCCTGCCGGAACTTATGAATTAAGTGTATTATTCCGAAAAAGAGGAGAAACAACATGGCAAAAAGCCAATAGAAAAGATAATGCTACAAAAAAAGATATGACATTTACAATACAAGATCCAACAGACCTTCCCTCGCTACGCATGGTACAGGTTGAAGAGGAAGTTAATACAGGAGTCGTTATTCATAACCGACCATTCGACAGCGAATTTAATATTACCTATATATTGTCAAACCGAAATGACATAAGACTTAAAGGAGAAATAAAAGCTGTATGGGAACGCACTTTCGACTATACAGGGCACTGTTATCGACCAGCATCAAAAAAGAAGAATACCATCAATGATATTGAATGGCAAGACGAAATAGGGCGGATCAGCATCGATTTACAACCAACTGTCAGATTCTGGAAGGGTATAATCCCTTGTTCCTTCCCTGTAAAAAGAGAAATGCCTAAAATGGCGAACGGAATTGGTTACTGCACACCGATGGTACATTTATACTGGAAACCAGAAGGCGGTTCTGAATGGACTCTATTAAGATTAGATATGGACCCCATTTTGGCGGCCAAAGTCAATAACAGCCAAGAAGAAGCTAATCTTTTCTTAGAGGCTCTAAATTATTTAAACTTTGAACAAACGCACTGGCACCAATAGATGCTATTTCTCTTTAAGGTATCACTCTTTCAAGAAACTCCCACGTCTTCAGGACGTGGGAGTTTTTTTTATTTTTTCTCCAAAACGCAAGTTTCTTGCGTCGGTCCCCATATATATTTGTCGCATAACCAATAAATAAATTTTATGGAATCAGAAAATAATATTATCGACTTGGTTCAAAACAAACAAAGAAATATGCTCGACTATGTTTTGTCCCAGCCAGAATTAAAACAAGACTTCGAAGAAGCCATGAGCTTTATCGGAAAACCAGAACAAGAATGGACCCCAAATGATGCAACAAAATGGCTAACTGAATACGAAAATAATTTGTATAGGGAAAATGAATAATAACATAAATCCTGCTCTTGAAAAATATACAGAGCTAATTATAAAGAAAATCAAAGAAGTAGATGCCTCAGAATGGCAAAAGCCATGGTTCACCCCAACGTTTATTGGTGTACCACAGAATCTGTCCGGACGTCCATATAGTAATCTCAACAAAGTATTATTATATGCCGTATGTGATGAAAACAAATATAGTACTCCTGTTTTTATCACTTTTCACCAAGCTCAAGAAAGGAATATAAGAATACTGAAAGGAGCACGTGCATTTCCTATCACCTTTTACGATCTGTATATTACAGAAATTATCAGCGGTAATAAAGTGACAAAGGAATTTTATCACTCTCTTTCTGATGAAGAAAAGGCACACTATAAAGTAAAACCTCTTCAAAAATTTTACAGTGTATTCAACCTTGAACAAACAAACTATTCAGAAAAATTCCCAGAAGAATGGGCAAAGTTACAACAACGATTTCAAACTCAATTGAATATCGAATCTGACGGATATCGCAATCAGCTTATAGATAAAGTAATCACAGAACAAAGTTGGATATGTCCGATAGAATTAAAGCAACAAGACAGAGCTTTTTATAATAGAAAGAGTGATAGCATCGTACTACCAACCTATGAACAATTCTTTAAAAAAGAATCTTTCTATTTTACTGCACTCCACGAAATGGCACATAGTACAGGTCATAGCAGCAGGCTAAATAGAACATTTGGAGAGTTCTTCGGAGATTCCCAATATGCAAAAGAGGAATTGATTGCTGAATTGTCATCTGCTGTAGCTGGTAGAGATCTTGGCATAGCGGTACTTCCTCAAAAAGAAAACGCACAATATTTAAAAGGTTGGCTATCCCAAATATCAGATGATCCCAGATATTTGATGTCTATTTTGAATGATGTAAATAAGTCTACCAATATGATAGAGTCTACCATTGGAGTAGACAGTCATAAAGATAACAATACAAAATTAGAGACTCTAAATAAGGCACAAATCCAGCTGTACGACAATGCCCAGAGAATATTGGGGGGCTTGGAACAACAAGGTATTGCCACTAAAGAAGCAATGAACAGACCTGAATATATAGAAGCTATCGGTAAAGCTAATGAAGCAAAACAGCTGTGGGAACAAGAAAACAACCGAATATTACACCTCAAAAAAGATATAACAGAATTATGTACACAATATCGGAGTTTAGGATATGGCCCAATAGCACATGCCCTAGAAACACATGCTCCCTATTATATACAAATTACAGAATCCAGTATCTCAGTCAATTATAAAGTAGAAAATATAGAATATCCCGTAACGAAAATCAAATCATTACAAACAGACATGATATTGTCTGGAAAGCCCAATTCACTAACTATAGATTTCAACAATCTTAGAATCAATGATAAAGTAACGGAAGCTACAGAGAACCTACAAACAAACGGCATTTCTCTTTTTGATCAGCCTGCTGACTCTATAAAGAAATTATTTTCTGGAAAGAGAGTTGAATTGCCTAATAATTCCGGAGAGCTGAATCCAGTTACTTTGTGCAAATCTCCTTTAGGATGGAGTTTCACAATAAGCAAACAGCTTCAAAACACTGTAGAATCATCGGCAAGTATCTAATTTATAACTTATAACTAAAATATCTATGGCAACAATTACAGAACGAATCAAGCAGTTTCTTAATGACATATTGGAAAACAGGCAATTAGAGAAAGTTCAAAAAGATGCAAGCGCTATTCAAGGCATGCGAAATCCTTCAGAAGCCGTGCAAAGAGTAGTAATACGGGCTGACGCTTACAATATTCGGTATATTTCTAATCCAACTGAACGGATTAAGCAAATGGCAGTCGAAGCAGATCCGTTTAGTATTCGTTATATCCCCAATGCATCTGAGGAGTTGAAAATGAAAGCGGTTACAGATCTCCCGGATGCAATACAATATATTGCTAGCCCGTCTGAAAGTTTGAAGTGGAAAGCTGTACAGGATAAAGGATCTGCTATTCAGTATATATCCAATCCGTCGGATTCTTTGAAGTGGGCAGCTGTACAAGATGACTGGTCATCTATACGCTATATTCCTGATGCGTCTGAAAAGTTGAAGATGGCAGCTGTACAAAGAAACGGATTGGCTATCCAATACATTTCTAATCCGTCCGAGGAGTTAAAAATGGCAGCTGTACAAAATCAGGGATCAGCCATCCGATATATTCTTAATCCGTCTGAGGAGTTAAAAATGGCGGCTGTACAAAATGATGGTTCTGCTATACAATACATTTCTAATCCGTATGAAGCAGTGAAAATGGCAGCTGTAAAAAATGACGGATTAGCTATAGAACACATTTATAAGCCATCTGAAGCTGTGAAAATGGCAGCAGTACAGCAAAATCCTGAAGCTATACTTTTTATGGAAAAACCATCCGAGCAAGTACAACTTGCGGCAGTATCCCAAAATGGGAACTATATTCAGGCAATTGATTATCCTTCAGAGCGAGTTGCAATGGTAGTTGTAAATCAAGGAGGATCATATATAGCAGCAATTGATAAACCTTCAGAAACGATACAGATGGCAGCTGTAAAAAATGACGGATTAGCTATACAATACATTTCTAAGCCATCTGAAGCTGTGAAAATGGCAGCTGTACAAAGCAACGGATATGCCATTGAGTTTATCTCTAATCCGACTGAAGAGATGAAGATAGAAGCAGTGAAAAACAATGCTTACTCCATCATAGAGATGGAGGAACCGACGCCTTCCGTATGCAAAATAGCACTTGAAAAGATGTATGGACGTCCTATTAATGTTGCTATGGTAGAACCAACAGAACTTGCGAAAAAAACACAGATACTTCTTAATAATTTAGTCGGTTTAAAATTTGAATATCGAACAGTGTACCAAACTTATGGTAAGGCAGCAGAAGAAGATCCTCTACAAATGTCGATACAGGAAAAAAAAGATAAGTTTAGAACAGAGATGGAAGAGAAATATCCAGGTATGTTCCAGAACAAGACCCAATCTACCCAGAAGGATCATAATACAACCAACCTTAAGGAACAGGAATTATATTCTTCAGAAACTAAGATCCTGATAGGAGACATCTCATCAAAAAAGGAAATAACCAATCTTCGAATTAAAGACAAGATAACTGGTAAAACAGAACCCTTAAACAGCAATGGAATAAGGCTATTAGATCAACCCAGTGAATGCATTGAAAAAATTCTCTCTGGCAAAAAAGTGGAGTTCACAACAAATAGTGGAAAAGGCTATTTAACAGGCCTCTGTAAAACTCCACTGGGGTGGGGGCTTACAATAGGGAAACAAATACAAAGTAGTACTGATTCATCCGCCACTTTATGAATCCTATAATATTAAAACATTATGCAACAAGTGAAATTACAAGAGTTATCATATTATGAACTCTATTTATTGAATTATCTAAAAGAATATCATCCAGAAAAAGTGGATGACATCGATTTCATCAAAGAACGATCGGATAACGCCGCTATTCTTTTTGAAAAGTCCAGATTAGATGGTAAGACAGTAATGGATGCTCAGGAAATAGCCATGAAGGAACTAATGAGGGGATTACATTTCTCCAAGCATTACTTGATACTTACCATCATAAAAGATGAATTTGAAAAAGAGGTTCCAGATGATAAAGTATTGCTTCTAATAAAAAAGATGGAATCTAACTTTAATTCCATTTTTGCAAAATACACACTCTCAGATGACTTTGAACAATCTTCTGATTATCATTCCCTATACATTGAATTAACTGGTGAAATAACTCTTTACTTGGAAAAATATGGCATTTAATAAGCAAGAAAAATTAAGAGATAATATTGAAGCGATTCGTCTTTTGTTTGATTTGGAAAGTTCGAAAAGAGTTGCCAGCATCCAAGAAAAGGAGATTCTTTCCCGTTATTGTGGATTTGGAGGCTTAAAATGTATCTTAAATCCTCTTGATCGTTCTCGGTGGACAAAGTCTCAGTTACCTCTTTTCCCTATGATACTGGAGTTACACGAACTAATCCGAACCCATGTCAATACAGAGAATGAGTATAGACAGTATATTAGCAGTCTGAAAAGCTCTGTACTGACATCATTCTATACTCCTCCAACAATTGCTTCTACTATTTCCGATGTATTGTATAAGAATGGAGTAACGCCACAACGTATATTAGATCCATCAGCAGGACAAGGAGTATTCCTGGATGCTTTTCTCAGCAACAATACAGACGCCACAATAATGGCTTTTGAAAAAGATCTGTTGACAGGTAAAATACTGTCTTACCTTTACCCGGAACAGAAGATACGAATAGAAGGCTTCGAAAAGATAGAACCAACATTTAATGAATACTTTGATGTGGCCACTTCAAATATACCTTTTGGTGATATAGCTATTTTTGACCCGATATTTAATAATAGTCAAGATGAAGCCCGTCGCTTGTCCGCAAAAACAATTCATAATTATTTCTTTGTAAAAGGACTAGATACAGTCAGAGATGGTGGTATTGTAGCATTTATAACTTCTCAGGGAGTTATGAATGCTCCACTACATAAGGCTCAACGACAATTATTAATGCAAAATGCAGATCTTCTTTCTGCCATTCGTTTACCTAACAATCTTTTCAGGGAAGTCGCCGGAACAGAAGTTGGCAGTGACCTTATTGTCTTACAAAAGCACTCTGGTAAACAGATTCTCAATGAGCGAGAAACAGCATTTTTAGATGGCTATACAACTGAAATAAAAACAAATACAAATCGATATTTCCAAGATGGTAAACGTGTCATTTATACAAAACGCTTTTTAGACAAGGACCTTTATGGGCATCCAGCAATGGTATACTTACATGAAGGAGGCGTTACCGGCATCTCCAAGGAGTTGGAACGAATGCTAACGGAGGATCTTGTTAATCATCTCAATATAGAGAAGTTTATAACACCGGACAATAAAAACAAAGGATCTTTGGCCATAGAGACTCAAGCAACAACAGAGCCTCCATTATTGGACCTATACGATCTATTCGGTTTTTCAGATAAGGAAAGACAAGCTGCCCAACAGGGAGTTACACATATCAAGAATCACCGAAACGCTAACCGGCAGAAAGAAGAAATAAAATCCCAGTCAATCTCTCCAATGAGAGCACATCCATTCTCGGGAGACATGAAACCCTTTTATCAAGAAGGCACACTCGTTCAAGACAAGAATCAAATAGGGTATCTAAAGAAAATAACACTATATGATGCAGTATTTCAGCCTATAGAATTAGGTAAAGAGCAACAAGAAAAGGCCTTACTTTATATTTCCATACGTGACAATTATCATCATCTGTACTCAAAAGAAGCAGAGCTACATATCGAGCAAAAGCTAGAACGTTATAATTTAAATGCAACGTATGACTCTTTTGCTGAACGTTTCGGACCGCTAAATAAGAAAGAAAATGTGCAGCTGATTCTAATGGACGCTTGTGGCCGTGATATGTTGTCATTGGAACGAGTTGAGAATAATAAATTTATCAAAGCCGATATTTTCAATCATCCTGTTAGCTTTTCCACAGATACACTTGTATCCGTAGCAACCCCAGAAGAAGCATTAGCCGCATCTCTCAACATGTATGGCGAGATAAATATGGAGTATATGGAGGGACTTTATCAATCTAAAGAGGAGCTTATAGGTGCTTTAAAAGGTAAAATATTTTTTAATCCGCTAATTAATAACTACGAAATAAAAGATAGTTTCATTGCCGGCAACGTCATTGAAAAGGCCGAACAAATCAAACAATGGCAACAAGAGAACCCGATAGATGATACACGTGTAAATGAATCTTTAACCGCACTTCAAGAGGCGACTCCACGTCCTATTAAATTTGATGAATTAGACTTTAATTTCGGAGAACGTTGGATTTCTCCTAAGATATATGCAGATTATGCTAGCAATCTTTTTGAGACAGAGGTTAATATCCGTTATATGGAAAACTTGGATGAATATCTGGTAGACATAAAATCTAGAAATGCCAAGATCACGGATCAATATGCAGTAAAAGGATATTATCGGAACTACGATGGAATCACTTTATTAAAACATGCTTTAGTAAACACAGTACCAGACATCAGCAAATGTATAGGCAAAGATGCCAATAATAGAGATATCAAAGTAAGAGATAGTGAAGCTATTCAATTGGCTAACGCAAAAATTGATGAAATCCGAAATGGATTCACAGATTGGCTACAAGATCAACCCTCGGAGTTCCAACAACAATTAGCTAATGAATACAATAAAAAGTTTAATTGTTTCGTCCGTCCAGCTTATGATGGATCTCACCAGACATTTCCTGATCTAAACCTAAAAGGACTAGGTATTTCCGGATTATATCCTAGTCAAAAAGATTGTATTTGGATGCTAATACAGAATGGAGGAGGGATTGGTGACCATGAAGTCGGTACAGGTAAGACTCTAATAATGTGCGTTGCAGCACATGAAATGCATCGTTTAGGACTCGTCCATAAACCTATAATAATTGGCCTGAAAGCTAATATAGCAGAGATTGCACAATGTTACCATACCGCATACCCCAATGCAAAAATTCTCTATGCAACAGAGAAGGACTTCACTCCGAAAAGCCGGAAACAGTTCTTTAATAACATAAAAAACAATAACTACGATTGCATTATCATGTCGCATGACCAATTTGCCAAAATTCCCCAATCACCTGACATGATGCGAAAGATCTTACAAGCTGAACTTGATTCAGTAGAAGAGAATTTAGAAACAATGCGATCACAGGGAAAAGACGTATCTAATGCTATGATCAAAGGTTTAGAGAAACGAAAGCTCAACCTTAATGCTAAATTAGAAAAGATTGCTCATGATATATCCCAACGTAAGGATGATATCATTGATTTCGCTCAAATGGGTATAGATCATATTTTCGTTGACGAGAGCCATCAGTACAAAAATTTAACATTTAACACTCGACATACCCGTGTCGCAGGGCTTGGAAACTCTGAAGGTAGCCAAAAAGCCCTCAATTTGCTCTTTGCCATTCGTACCATTCAGGAACGTACAGGCAGAGATCTGGGAGCAACCTTTCTATCAGGAACTACCATATCCAACAGCTTAACAGAGCTTTATTTACTATTTAAATATCTTCGTCCATTAGAGCTAAAAAGGCAAAATATTAATTGCTTTGATGCATGGGCCGCTATTTTTGCCAAGAAAACAACTGATTTTGAGTTCTCTGTCACAAATAATATCGTACAGAAAGAACGCTTTCGATACTTTATCAAAGTACCTGAACTCGCAACATTCTACAATGAAATAACGGACTATCGCACTGCAGAAGATGTTGGTGTGGATCGTCCTGTTAAGAATGAGATTCTCCATAATATTCCTCCGACACCAGAACAGGAAGAGTTTATCCGGAAATTGATGAAATTTGCAGAAACAGGGGATGCGACGATATTAGGTCGTCCCCCATTATCTGAAACGGAAGAAAAGGCTAAAATGTTAATAGCAACCGATTACGCCCGTAAGATGGCACTTGATATGCGATTGATAAGCAGCTGTTATTCTGATCATCCCAATAATAAGGCAAACCACTGTGCCAATGAAATAGCCAAATATTACCATAAATTTGATGAACAAAAAGGTACTCAATTCGTCTTCTCTGACTTAGGCACATTTCAGCCTGGTACATGGAATATTTATAGTGAAATTAAGCACAAACTTGTCGAAGAACACAGTATTCCGGAGAATGAAATCCGTTTTATTCAAGAATGCAAAACAGAAAAAGCACGGAAAAAAGTAATTCAGGATATGAATGAGGGGAAAGTTCGAGTACTTTTTGGCTCCACTTCTATGCTAGGAACCGGAGTAAACGCTCAACAAAGAGCTGTAGCAATCCACCACCTCGATACCCCTTGGCGTCCTTCCGATCTTTCACAAAGAGATGGACGAGCTGTTCGTAAAGGAAATGAGATAGCCAAATTGTATGCTAATAACAAGGTGGACGTGATTATCTATGCTGTAGAGAAGTCTCTTGATAGTTATAAATTCAATCTACTTCATTGTAAACAAACATTCATTTCTCAGTTGAAAAATGGAGCAATGGGAGCACGTACCATTGATGAAGGAGGAGTGGACGAAAAAAGCGGCATGAATTTTTCTGAATATATGGCCATCTTATCAGGAAATACAGACTTATTGGATAAAGCCAAAATAGAAAAGAAAGTTATGGCATTAGAAAGTGAACGGAAATCGTTCTTTAAGGCCAAAAGCCAAACAAATAGCAAACTAAATTATTACGTACAAACTATTGAACGTAATAACCAACAAATATCTCTTATGAATGCCGACTATGAAGCATTTCTAAACCGTGCACAAAAAGATGAAAAAGGCAATATCATAAATCAGATACACCTGGATGGATTAAAAAACATCAGCAATGAAAGTATAGCCGATTATTTATGGAAAATACCTGTAAGCCCAAAAACTGATGAATATCGCACCATTGGAAAGATATATGACTTCCCTATTATTGTAAAATCGGACTGGGTCACAAAAGACAATAAACAAGAACTCCAGAATCGTTTTTTTGTCGAAGGAGCTTATAAATATACTCACAATAATGGTAGCATTTCTATCTATTCTTCATCAGTAGCAGCAAATAACTTTTTAAATGCCTTAAATAATATCCCCAAACTCATTGCAAAGGCCCAAAAAGAAAATGCTATATTAAATCCAGATATTCCATCATTGCAGGAAATCATTAATGCACCATGGAAGAAAGAAGATGAACTTAAGGCTCTAAAAGCCGAATTATCTTCTTTAGAAAGAAAGATACAACTCACTCTTTCTTCTAATAAACAATCTGCAAATAAAGAAGAGACTGTAACTGAAAATGAAGGCGTAGATGAAATAACAGAAGGCAATCTTTCTCCTCAAACAAAATCAGTCATTAAGGATATGGAAATCCAATCATCTGGAGCTAGAAGTCTAATAGCAGATATCACATTGGAAAATAACATTCCAATATTTACAAATAACTTACGAATCAGCGATAAAGCGACTGGCTTGATTGAGGAACTGAAAAGTAATAGTCTTGACCTTTCACAACTTCCGGCAGGGAGCATAAAGAAATTACTTTCCGGACAAACTGTAGAAACTCCTGACGGCAATACCATCCATCTAAGTAAAACCTTATTGGGATGGAGTGTTACGGTAGGACAAGAAATAAATAAAATGGCAGAGCAGTCTGCTGATCTATAATAACTTAATATTAATATCAACATGGGAACTTTAAAAGAAACATTACAGAACATGATTAGTTCAAACCAACAGGTTATGATGTATAACGCACTGATTAATGAAGAACAGGCTATTAAACACATCAAGTTCAATCCCTATACAATCAAAGGCATTGAGAATCCATCAGAGTATTTACAACTAATAGCCGTACAAAGAGACCCGGATGCGATTCGTTATATAACCAATCCTACAGAAAAGACACAATTAGAGGCTGTTCAAAGACATCCTCAGTCTATAAAATACATATCAAATCCATCAAAAAAAGTACAACTGACCACCATACGAAAAGATCCGTCAGCAATCCAATACATAGTTAATCCTTTGGAGAAGGTACAAATGGAAGTAGTGCGACAGAACCCCTATATGATAAAACACATAGCTAATCCCTCTGAAAACGTACAGAGGCTAGCTATCAAAAAAATACCGTATGTAATAAGATATATCAATAACCCTACGGAAAAAGTACAATTAGAAACCATCAAAAAGAATCCAACCGTTATTCAATATATTGAGCATCCATCTGAAAAAGCTCAAATGTTAGCAATAAAAAAAGAAGCAGATGCAATCAGATATATAAAAGAACCGAGTGAAATAGTACAAATGGAGGTGATAAAACAGAATCCGTACTTAATAGCTTATATAAAAGAACCGAGTGAAATGGTACAGATGGAAGTGATAGAACGTAGTCCATATTTAATAACCGAGATATCTAATTCATGTGAAGCAATCCAAACAATGGCTGTCGAGAAAAACCCATATGCTATTATGGACATCCAGAACTCTACAGAAATGGTACAGATGGCAGCCGTACAAAAGGTTCCATATACAATCAAGTACATAAAAGAACCGAGTGAAACGGTACAGATGGAAGTGATAAAACAGAACCCATACTTAATAGGTGAAATATCAAACCCATGTGAGAAAGCACAACTAATGGCCGTACAGAAAAATCCTGAATTGATCTTACAGATTAATAATCCTTCCGAAGAAGTCCAATCTGAGGCCATTAGAAGACTGTATAAAGAAGAGATAGCAATAGATTTTTCCCAAAATAGCAGTGAAAAGATAAATAACTTGATAAAATCACTTAATGAAGTAGAAGAAACATATGAAAAACGGATGTTAAACCTCACCACTGACTACGACCAAAAGAGAATGGAGGATTGGCGTCACAGTCAAAGACAAGAGATCCTTGATCATTTTAAGGAAGAAATCGAATTAAAGGCAACAGAATTTGATTCTGAAATGCACATGGAAGGTTCTGATGAAGTAACGCTTGAGGATACTCTAATAGAAATGACTTCCAACGAAGAAGTTAAGGATATAGAGACAGACAAGCCTGTCTCAATAGAGGAGAAAGAAAATACAGAGATATTAATTAAAGACGTAGAAATAGAAACATCTGGATCAAGAACGTTAATTAGTGATATTACAAAAGATAACGGAGCTGTCAGTATGAGTAATTTGCGGATCAAAGATGCAACGACAGGGAAAATTGAACAGTTGCAAAGCAATGGGATCGATCTCAGTAATCAATCCTTAGAAACAATAAAGAAATTATTATCTGGCCAAAAGGTAGAAACGACATCTATTAATGGGATGAGTAACCTTATCGGACTGAACAAAACCCCTCTAGGTTGGGGATTAACGATAAGTAAGCAGCTCTATGGGATGGCCGAGGCATCTGCTGAAATATAGTATCAGCTGCTCTGATCTTGATTAATTAAAAATAATATGTACCTTTAAAAAAAATTAGTACGATGTATACATTCAACGAATTTAGGGCCCGAATCCCCATACAAGAAATAGCAAAATCACTCGGCTACTGGGTAAATCCCGCTGGCGGAGAAAAGTTTTTGAGCTTGTTTTTAGGAAATCCTAAACATCCTGAAGATGAAATTGTAATATTCAATCCCAAAGATCCGGCAAAGAGTACCTACTTTTCTCGTATGGCACCTGCTACGGACAAAGGTAATCTAATAAACTTTGTCCAGAATCGTCTTGATAGATTTGGTAGTACAACCAAAGGGGGATTTGCCGGTGTGAATGAAGTACTGAGTCGTTATTTATCAGCCGATAATACCCCAATTAATGTTCCATCATATCAGTCACAGAATAGAGATAATAATCATCCGGTAACTTTTGATATAAAAGCTTGGGCACCAAAGACGTTAAACGATAGTAATAATGATTTTTTAACAGTTCGACGAAAATTATCTCCCAAAACAATAGATGATTTCCGAAGTAGATGCCATATTTACGTTACTGGTAGGCATAACACTATAGCATTTCCATTCCGGAAACCAGGACAGATGGAAATTACGAACCTTGAAATGAGAAATTACTTCCCTGAAAATGATGTTAATTATAAGTCATTTTGTAAAGGTGGAGACAAATCTTCAAGTTGTTGGATCGCAAACTTCGTTCCCTATAACCAAGTTACCGACCTATATCTATTTGAGTCAGCTATTGATGCCATGAGTTTTTATGAACTTCAAGGATTCAGTAAGCAGACTACTTCTGCATTTATTTCCGTTGGTGGGCATGTTACACAAGGACAAATTGAAAGATTAGTCAAGGTATTCCCCAATACCAAATGCCACTGCTGCTTTGACAAAGACCTAAGTGGCTATTCTTTCGATATATCAGTAGCTTGCTGGCTAAAAGGAAAAAATAATAAATCCTACAAAGCTCCTGAAGTACCAGGTTCAGAAAAGAAGGTTCTCCACATCCATCACGAAGATGGAAAACACGAAACAATACATGAAGATCATGTTTCCCTAGACACCATAAAAGAGTACATGAAACGAAACGATCTGGATGACATTGAAATAATAAAACCGGCTAGAGGAAAAGACTGGAATGAGTCACTTGTATTATACAAACGATTTGATATGAATCTTTCTCCCACTGAAAAAATAACTCAAGCCGTTGAAGATATAATCTCCAGATTAGACCTAAGAGGATACCATGGACTATCGGAACAGATACAAACGAAACGAAACGAAATTATAAAAAGCCTTTATCAACGGCTTCCCTATCCATTTAATGGAATCATTGCGCAAAGTAATATGTATGAGATGTCCGGATTCGGAAAGTTAAAGATGATAGGGAAAGAAGTCTGCTTAGAAGTAGAAAATGTAGATATATTAGATAAGTGTACACAAAAGAACGTTTCAGGAACACATATAGTTAATTTCTTGCGAAAAGAAAATATAGATATATTCAAACATCTATCTTCAAATGATCTTAAGGGGCTACTAGAGAAAAAGAGTTTAATCGTTTCCAGACCCGTTGAGAGAAAATTTCAATGTACAGCTTCACCAAACGGATGGAAATTAACATTATCCGCATTAAAAAAAAAGGAGTTGAATGTTGAATCTAGCTTATAATATCAAAATCATATGTTCGAAGCCACCTATCTTAGAAAAGCAAATTCTTAATAGGTGGCTTTTTTATAAGGTTTTCATTATCTTTGCCACTGAAAACAGATCCATTTATGAATGATATTATTTGCATAGAACTAGCCGATTTACAGAACCGCTTACATTTGATCCACTGTATTGATATAGGAATTATTATATTTTGCATATTAGGATTTTTTTTTATCCAGAAAATAAAAATATTACCTCGATTCCTTTTTTTAGTAGGAATCATTTGTGCTATTGCACATTATATCCAAGTAAGTGAACAACTTTCTGATAAACGTATAGAAAGGATCATCGATAGTGTAAACATTGCGGGCCTTCCAACTGATTATTTGAAAGAATTGAATATACCAGGTAAAGGATCTACCGAAACTTTTAAAATCATTTTAGGTGAAAGGAAATCCAATCAAAAATATAAATTTGAAGTTTTAAACTCTTTTTGGGATGCTGACACATTACAAATAAGATTGATCAATTAAAATTCTTATTTTTGTTATCCTATGCACTAGAATCTTCATTGGATAGTTTTGTAATATAAAGTATGTGCCAAAACTTTTTAGTTGCATCTTTTTAGTTTTTAATCAAACATACTATGATATGAAAAGATGTAGGAGTTGGCTTTTTAGTCGGTAACTCTAACCACTCTCCAAAACTCATGCCTTCAGGCGTGAATTGTTCATGACTAATAGATACTAAAATTTGAAAAAGATCTCCTGCTTTGCACCAGGAACATTGCAATCTAAACATCCTGTAAAAACAAAACCGGGGTTTCTCCCGGTTTTGTTTTTATATTAATAAGCGTATTTCAAAAAACCATCTTCAAATATATCACTATTATAGCCATATATAATTCTATTCCTTTCATCTACACCAAATGCATATAATAAAATATCCAATTCGTATTTAGCGATAGAATGTCCTAAATAGTCAAAGACCTCAATAAAACATCCTCCCCCTTTTTTAGGACATCTTATATAGAAATAATTCTTTCCTGCAACCAATTCACGCTGAATAAATTTAGTTTCTTTTATGTTTCCAACTACTACATTGGGTGTTATAGAACTATCAATGAGTCTCTTACAAAGACTCATATCACTTACCCTATAAAAATCTATTTGTTTTTTATATGTATAAGCATATATTATAAGAGAATCATTAGCTGCCAAATAGCCTCTATTCATATCAAAGAATATTTCTTCTTGACTTTGTTCTATTAAAATCTGCCCAGTTTTCTGCTGACTATTTAAATTGATTTTTTCTATATCAAGTTTATTCGGAAACATACTGTATATTAAAATAGAATCATTAACCACATTCATAAAGTTGGCTATTCCGTCAGAAAAAGGAATCCTAACCTCTTTCTCAAGAGAGAGATGATTAGTTGTATCCAACATAAAACCTTTGATAAGAAATGGAGTATACCCCCGAACATAAATAATATCAGAAGTATTTTTACAAATACTAGGTGGCGTTTGGAATTCATTTTCTCCTCCCCCCATGATTCCACCTTTATAAATGCATTTGAATTCAGGCGGTGAATATTGATATAACATAGCATTCTTGTTTCTTGAATCTGTTACAAAAACATTCCCTTTTTTTACATCTATCCCATCAATGGCGATTATTTCGTTTACTTTTATTTTCTCTGCATAAATAGATTTATTTTCTGGAAATGGCTGTATTTTTTGTGAAATATTTTGACTTACACATGAGGTAATCAAAGAACAATTTAGCAACAACAATAACTTTATTTTATTCATATTTAAATATATTA
>OGFM01001157.1_pt1 | contig 17693 bp, 28 predicted proteins | sample 1570871 | NCBI WGS metagenome assembly OGFM01 (sample SAMEA2581957, study PRJEB24529) | metagenome | biome: Human gut stool | place: China | collected 2011
TTTCCCCCGGCTTTTTTCATTTTGCCCATTTTTAGCCCCGTAGCGGGCTTTTTTATTCCGGTGGATAAATTATATATCAGAGCAAAGAAAGTGGCTTAAATCGAAAATTCGCCAAAAATAACTATCTTTTGAACCAAAAGAAAAATTTTTTATGAGTTTTGCTCAAAATAAAAAGAAATTCTTTTTGTAATTAAAATAAAGGTTGTATATTTGCATTGTCAAACAACAACGACGTGGCGTTTTCCCCGAACATTAAAAGAAAATCAAAATGGCAACAACAATTTACAACGGTTTGGAATATTCAACAAAATCAATCAATCACAATTTCCGTATCAAGGTTAACGGAATAGTTGACGGAAAAAAGATAAATAAATTGGCCGGCGTAAAAGGATTGATTGAATTGATTGGCGTTGAAATGGCAAACAAAATGTTGCTCCGTGCATTTAATGGCACCGATGATAAAACCGTTTGCAAATTGCGCCGTGGTATCAAAATTTCATTTTACGTTAAATAATATCCGACCTGGCGGGTTCCCGGACTAAATTCAAAAGAACATGGAAAAGAAAAGAACTATTGCAACAGACATTGCAGAAATTGCACAGAAGTTTGACGGGAAAGTTAACTTTGAAAGTATTAAATTCAGTCAAGTAATATTTGAGGATAAAAAGGAAACCGGGGTAAATGATTTGTTGTTTATTGGTAAGAAATTCGGGATTTACTTTTATACCAGCTGTTCCGCCGTTGAAAATATCTGTTTTCTGAAAAAACAGAAAATGCCAACCTATGTTGCAACAGAAAGCACGTGCAATATTTACGAAATTGAGTAATAAACCGCCGGGGAGCAATCCCCGGTTTAATACTTAAAAGCCATGCGGTACGCATTAAGAAAGCAGGATAAAATAAAAGCAGTATTGGGCAATGAATATTTGGAAAACAATATTCTGCAAAGCCTCAATAAATACTTTGGTAATAACGACGACGACCGGATTTATTCAGACATTGAACCGGACGGGTATGTTACTGATTACGGCAATAAATACCCATTGTTGAGAATAAACGACGTTGCAAACAGCGACGCAATGTTAGAATTTGCCGTTATGGGGCAAATGTACGATGTATTAAATTTGTCTTATGTTGGCAGAATGAAAGGTTGATTTATGATTAAAAGTAATGAGGAATACCAAGCAATATTACAACAATACGGTACAAATTGGAGGGGCAAAATACCATTGTGTGCAACGTGCGCATATATTGGCGGATATTGCCTAAAACATTTGAGATATTACCGTTGTAAGGATTATATAAAAGACAAAGAAGTTGAGGAATGGGAACGATTAAACGAAAATGCGACAATTGCGGCAGAGAATACAACGCCGACACACGAAATTTGAAACGTGGTTGAGGTTTGTGTTGCTGCAAAAGTTGCGCAGCCGAAAAGAGAGAAAAAAGCAAACCAGGATATAACCCAAAACGGGTTGCAATAAATAACGTACGGCGTCAATGTTGGACGGATTACCGAGAAACGGATCGTTACCCGTTTAGTTATGATGGTGCGGATTTCGACCAATGGGGCGATTGCGATTTTGGAATACATGATTAGTTTTATATATGGAAAGCGAAATAATAAAATAAATTGAAATGATGTTGGAATTACCTTTGCATGAAAAGCAAAAAGAGTATTTCCAATACTTATTAAAAGCGGCAAAGCCCGTTAAAATAGTTCCGGCGGCTGATGTATTGGAGGATTACGAATTGGACTACATACGGCACGTAATTAAGCCAAAGCCGAAAGAATGTTATCGAAATTCCCATTTACTTTGCGAGGCTTTCCAGGAACGGATCCTTTATTGTGAGGGAAAAACAAACGTCCCAATACCGATTGACCATGCGTTTAATAAGGTCGGCGACGCATATATTGACATTACATTTGAATTTGCGTTGCATGAAAACCCGTCAATATATGAGTACGTAACATTTGGCGAGTACGACGCAAAGACCATACGAAAAGCAGTATTGGAAACCGGATATTACGGCGAAATTTACAAATGGTTGTATTATCAGAGTAAGAAATAAAAAGACCCCCGGCGTCATAAATCAATATTCACCGGGGGAATTTTACGCAGTAACCGAGAGCGATTTTTGGTAATGCGGTATTGCAAAGGTAGGTTAAAAATCGGATATTTCACGCACCCGGCAAAAATGATTTCACGAAACAAAGATTATATTTTTGGTAATTAAAAAATTATTTCTACCTTTGCAGAACAAAAGATTAACAGCCTACCCGGAGGGATACCGGGAAATGATATGAAAATAAAAGAAAGTGAGCAATTAAAGATGTTGGCGACCGAAAGCGGGAAAACAGCCAACCAAGTATCCGAAACAATCGTTACGGAGTTAATCAACAAACAGATTATCGAGAACATAAGCGACAATTGGGGGTTCCCGGTCGCCGATTGTTACGAACGGGATGTTACCGTTGTGGAAATGGTGGACGTTATCCGGGCAATTGGTATTTACCCGGTTCGTTCCGTCCATTTGGACGCCCTGTTGGAATGTGTATTGATTGGCGACGATGATTGCCCGGAGTGTGGCGGGGAAATGGAGGTTACAGACGGCGAGTATAGACGTACCGGAGGCGACGGATATTTGACCCCGCCGGAATATAGCCCGATTTGGGAGGAAAAAACGTGCCGCAATTGCGGGTACAAAGAGAGCAACGAACCAAGTTATTAACAAAAAAATTTAAGTTATGGCATTGAGATTAAGAGTAAACGAAGCAATCGCCCGTTCCGAGGCGAACGGGAAAAAGGTTTTGAAAAAAGACATTGCCGCCCGTCTTTTTGAGGGTGCAAGCGAGAGCGCACAACAGGTAAATATGACGAATTTATGTAACGGCACGACCAAACGGATTGTCCCGGAATGGGTCGTTATTATTTGCGAAATGTTGGATTGTACGGCGGATTACCTGTTTGGCATGGAGGGCGGAAGCAATGAAAAGTAAGTTTATCGAATGGTTGGAAGCCGCCGCCGAAACCATGTTTTCCGGGTTGTTTCAAGCGAAAGCCCTAATTGTTACGTTTGGCGCATTTGGGTTATGTTGTTTGATTGGCGCATTTTGGAACCCGTGGCAATTGTTATTTGCGGCAATGTGCGCCGCAATGGTATTATGTGGAATTTCAGAATATAAAAAGTACAAGTAATGAGAGCAAAGAGCGATAAACCGGGCGACCCGGTAAAAGAGGTTGCGGGAACCGTCGGCAATGTTGCGTCGGATATGTTCCCGGAGATTAACGAGGAACAACAAACAATTATTCCCCCGTTCGTTGATGTTCAACCGGAACAACCAACCGGAGTGTTTGAGATAATACCGGGCATGACGGTTGAGGAAATGACGGCAATGTTTTTCGACGAAAAAACATTGATTGAACCCCCGTATAAGGTTTGGCAGTTAAACAGCAAGGGACACCGATATTATTACCGATATGACGACGCCGGGAACCCGGAGTTTTTCCCGTCGGTTACAACTATATTGTCCCAAACATTACCCAAAGCCCCGCACCTTATAAATTGGATTGCGAACAAAGGCATTGAGGAAGCCGAGCGATACAAAGGCGAACGGGCAGCGTATGGAACGTTTATGCACGCCGCATTTGAGGAATTATTGATTAACCGAGCGTATGATTTGGACGGGCTAAAAGGCAAACTAAAAGAATACATTGAGGTTTACCGATTGCCGGACGACTTTATTTATTACGCCGACGATTTGAAAAAGGACGTATTGGCGTTTGCGCAATTCGTATTGGATTATGATGTACGACCGTTAGCCGTTGAAATTGCGTTGGTACACCCGTATTACAAGTACGCCGGAATGATTGATTGCCCGTGTACCATGCGGGCAAAGATTGGAAGCAACGACCGGATTAACGCAATTGTCGATTTCAAAAGCGGGCGAAAAGGTTTTTACGAGGAAAGCGAAATACAATTAGGAATGTACCGGGATATGTGGAACGTCAATTTTGAGCAATTCCCCGTTACCCGTATTTTCAATTTCAGCCCGAAAGATTGGCGCAAAAAACCGTCGTACAATCTGAAAGAGCAAACCGAAAGCCCCAATATACGGAAAATCCCCTATCTGTTGGAGATTGCCGCCATTGAGGACGAAAAGCGGGACAACACGTTTACGGCGGTTAATGGTATGGTTGTATTGGACGACGCCCCGGATTTGTCCCAAAATGTAATATCGTTGTCTTTGGCGGAATTGATTAAAATGAAAGCCCCCAAAGAGGCGACCCCGGACGAAACCACGGACGCCGCCGAAACCGTCAAAGCGGATGCGGTTGCCCCGGAACAAACGCCGGAACCGGAGATTAAGAAAACAAAGATTGTGAAACGCACCGGGAAAACGGCAAAGGAGGCGGAAAAGAAGCCCGCCACGGGACGAAAGGAGGCAAAACGGACTGTTGCACCGGAAAAGGAACAAAAGCCCGCAAATGCGCCAAAAAAGCCCAAAAACGAGAATAAGAAAAGATTGTTGAACGACGACCCCGAAATATAAAGAGCATGAAAGGACGAATAAGACGACCGGAGGCGGAAAAATCCCGTTTGATTTTGCCCCGTGTCGGACAAATAAAAATCGGAATGAAAAACGCCAACGGATACCCGCAAAGCGTGGATTATTTCATACCAACGGGAAAGTATGCCGGGTTATTTACACAGGCATACGGCGAAAAGCCCCAAACAATTCAAATCGTTTTCCCGGACGACGACCCGGCGAAAGTGTGCAACGAGCGGTACGAGTACCGAGACGACGACGGACGATTGATTGCGGCGGGCGACGGCGAAACGTTTCAAGTTTGGGACGGCAAAAAGTACGAAACATTGACAACGGAGGAATACCCGAATTTGATGTTGTCTATTGCCAAGCGTTACCCCAACCGGAAAAGCAAACAGGAGGGACACGACGGTTGGGAAATTACGTTGACATTGAATTTCATTGTACCGTTGGTACGTGGCGTTGCCGGGGTATGGCAGTTTTCAACAAAGGGTACGGCGTCCACAATCCCGCAAATCCGGGAAACGTTCGACGGTATGTTGGCGGAACGGGGATTTTGCAAGGGAATTATATTTGATTTGAACGTACAATTTGCCACGACCCAAAAGCCCGGCGACAAATCCCGGTTCCCTGTTGTTTCATTGGTTCCGAACGAAAGCCCGGACAATGTTTTAAGAGTGCGCAAAGCGTGGGAACCTGTTAAACAATTGGAGGGCGGCGACAATGGAAAAGAAAATTGAAATTTCGGTTGGCGACGTAATTGTTGTTAATCATGTGGAAATTAGAGCCGAAAAACGGACGGGTTGGCAGGGTTGCGAATGTTGTTTTTTCCACAAATCCAACGGTTCATGTATGCGTTTCCCCTGTAATGCAGGGGAAAGGAAAGACGGTATAAACATTAAATTTGTGAGAAATGACAATAAGAGATAGCAATTTTATAACGATTTTAGCCCCGATGATTACCCGGTTGAAATTAAAAGGGAACGAATTATTGGTTTTCGCTTTAATTCATGGGTTTAGTCAAGACGGGGAAAGCCGTTTTAAGGGTTCGTTGAAATACCTAATTGAGTGGACGGGGTTAGATAAAACGACCGTTATTAAAATACTCAAATCGTTAGTTGAAAAACAGTATATTAACAAATTTGAGTACGAAAAAAATAAGGTTCGTTATTGCGAATATACGACGAATTATTGGGCGGTTTTGGAGTGGTTGGAAAATCCCACCACCCCCCCGGTTGGAAAATCCAACCACCCCGGTTGCGAAACACCACCACCCCCCCGGTTGGAAAATCCAACCACCCCGGTTGGAAAATCCAACCCTATATTAAATACTGATATAGATAACTCTTTTGGTATTGATAAGGATAAACCCGCCAACCCTGTTGTCGGGGATTTGTTCCCGGAACAACAACAGGATTTGGAAAAGGATAAAAAAAGAACGTCCATATTTCGCAATTCCGATGTTTACAAATTGGTTAAGTTCGGGGCGGACGGCGTAAATGATTATTCCGAGTTTGAAAAACTGTTTGCGACGCCGGAATTTGAAAAGGTCGATTTGATTTATTATTTCCACACGGTCGCCGATTGGTCGGAAACCAAACAGGGAGTTAAGCGAACCCGCACGGGTTGGATTGCGACGGTACGCAATTTTATCCGGGGCGACATTGAGAAAAAGAAATTGCATTTGAAACCGGAATACCAAGCCCCGCAAAAACAGTTGAACGTGGCGGGCGCAATGGAATTTCTTAACAACGATTATTGATTATGGAAAATTTGCCGGAAACAGTAAATACGCAATCCGTGGCGTTGGCGATATACAACCCAACGCCCGGTACAAAAGCAATCGACATACGCCGACAAATGTTGCAATTACCGGAGGTTGCCAAATCGTTATCCGGGGTCGAAAAGTACATTTTCGCCGCCTCAACGAAAATGCAAATTGCCGATATTGACGACGACACGTTGATTGCGAAAACCGGGCAAATGTTCCGGTTTATTGCAATGGACGTCGGGTATATAATCCCGACCAATTCGGAAGATTGGGCGTACATTTGTACCCGGTTGTTGGATATACTCAAAAAATACTATTCGCAAATGACATTGGCGGATATTAAGTTGGCATTTGAATTGGCGACGACCGGGGAATTGGACGACTATTTGCCGAAAGACAGTCAAGGCAACCCGGACAAAAAGCATTACCAACAGTTTAACGCCGATTATTTCGCAAAGATATTGAACGCATACCGCCGGAAACAAAACGGGGTTATACATAAAGCGTATAAGGCATTGCCGGAGCCGAAAAAGGAATTGACGCCGGAGGAAAAACGGTATTATCACAACCAAGTCGTCGCCCGATGTAGGGAGGTATTTTTGCAATATAAATATACCGGGCGGTTTGTGTTGGGGATTACTGACGGAATATTGATTTATGATTGGTTGCGAAAGTTGGGTTTTGCCAATGAGGTTGCCGGAACCGAGGACGACCGCAAACAAGCATTTGCCCGATATATGCAACGTGTCGCCCGTGGGTTCGTCAACAAGTACGAGGCGTACCACGTTCAACGTAAGGGAACCGACGCCCCGGAATTGGATTTTACGGCGTATGAGATTGCGAGGGACAAAGAGATAAAACGCACGTTCGACCGTATGATTGCGGACGAATTGCAGATTGATAACTATTTAGATTTTTGGAAATGAACAAAATAACGATTGATTGTATTATTGGCATTGACCCCGGAAAATCCGGGGGGATTGCTGTTTGGCGTCCGAACCACAAAACCGAGGTTATTAAAATGCCGGGCGACCTTATGGAGTTGCGGCAATGGTTTGATTATATGAAAAGTATTTGCCGCCCGTTGGTATTCGTCGAAAAGGTTCAATTGCGCCCGGACGACGTGAACGACAACCCCGGTAAGGCGTTCCGGGTTCAAAAACTGTTATCCGAGTTCGAGAAACTGAAAACGATAATTGCCATGTGCGACGTACCGTTTGTTTTGGTACACCCCCAAAAATGGCAAAATGAATTGAACTTGCGGGTTAAGGGAGAGGAAAAGCCGGAGCGCAAAAAGCGATACCAACGAGCCTCCGCCGATTATTACCCCGATGTTAAGGCGACGTTGTGGAACGCCGACGCCCTTATGATAATGCACTTTGGACGGTACATTTTGCACAACAACCCCCGTTGGGTTTTGGAGAATTTGCCCGCCCCGATGCACGACCGTTTATTTTAAGCCCCGTATTTCGATTATTTTGTTTGAATGGGTAAAAGTATGGCAGACGAAAACAAAAGCCCGCAAATCGAAAATCCGGCGAAAATAACGTTGGAAGAATTGGCGTACATGGTTAAACAGATGCGCCACAACCAACGGAGGTGCGAACGGAACCCAACGCCGGAAAAGATTGCAACCCGGACGGCATGGGAACAAAAAGTTGACGGCGTTATTGCCGTCTTAACAGATACGCAAATGAAATTATTTTGATTTTATCCCGGTACGACTTGCGCCGTATCGGGATTTTTTGCCCTAACACGAAAATAAAAAGAAAAAATTTTGGTAATTAAAATATTCCCCGTATTTTTGTGGCATGAAATAACAACGACCGGGCGTTTTCCCGGTAATGCTAAAAAAATAAAAGCAATGAGAGCGAAAACAACAATCAGCGATTTCCGGTTTGAGTTTGCCGGGTACGGACATTACAAAGTAACTTACACGTCGCCCGTTACGGGTAAAAGTTGGACGGCAAAAACAAATGATATGCCGTTAATTGATGCGACAAAGAACGCCGACGACCCCAAACGTTGCGATTTGGAAACCCTTAAACGAGTTTGCAAAAATGGATAAGGACGAATTGGGAGCCGTTCGCCATGCAATGACGGCAAAAGAGTTGGACGACCTGTATAAGCGTTTGGAAAACTTTATTGCCGATTGCACCCGGTCGGAGGTTGACGCCAACCGGGATGCGCTTAACAAGGTGCAAAGCATGATACACCAAAGAATGATATTAACAAACAAATAAGTAGTAACCGCCGGGGGCAACCCCGGCATAAAAAGAGCGATAAAATGATTATCAAAAAATTAGAGTTGTCGAATTTCCAAGTAATTAAGGAGTTCAACGCAGATTTTGAGGGTAATGTATATTTCATTACCGGGGACAATGAGTTAGGAAAATCCACGTTATTAAAGGCAATCGGGGCGTTGTTGACCGGGAACCGGGACGCCGTGTTGCGTAATGGCGAGGACAAAGGGTTTGCCAAAATGGTTGTCGGCGACGACGGCGAGGAATACGACGTTGAATTGCGGTTTACCAAAGCCAACCCCCGTGGTACGTTATCAATCAAACAGAAAACAACCGGGATGCGGTCGGATAACGTAAGTATGTTGCAAAAGGTTTTCGGATATACGGATTTTGACGCCGTGGAGTTTTCCCGGTGGTCTGAAACCGCCGAGGGTCGCCGAAAGCAAGTGCAATACGTCCGGGCATTGTTGCCGGAGAATGTGCAAAAACGTATTGCCGAGATTGACGCCGAGGTTATGACCGTTAAGGAGAAAAGAAAGGACGCCAACGCCGAGGTCAAGACGTACACGACCATTTGCTCCGCCGCCGAAAAGCAGTTGAAACCGGGCGACGTCAAAACGTATGCCGAGAAAATCGACATTGCCGATTTAATGGAGGAACAAAACGAGAACGCCCGGTTGATTGAGAAAGCGAAAACCGTGCGTACCGCATTGCAAACCCGGACGGAACAATTGGAGGCAATCCCCGGTCGTATCAAAGCCGCCGAGGAAACCAAGAATACAGAGATTGACGCCGCAATAAAGTATGAGGCGGAAGCCCAAGCCGAATACGACCGGATTGTTTCCGAGGCAAAAAAGGCATTGGAAGCGGCAAAGAAAAAGAGCAAGGCGGATGCGAAAGCCGCCGCCGACAAATACAACGAAACATTGGCGCAAATCCAAACGGAAAAAGCCGATTGCGAAACCCGTAAGAACAACGCCGCCGCATGGTTGGCAAAGTACGAGGAAAACAACCCGGAGAATTTGGATACAGCCGAACGCCTCAAAGCCGCCGAGGAACACAACAAAATAAATGCGTTGGTTGTGGACTATCTGACGAAGAAAAAGCAAAAAGACGCCGCCGAAAAGGTCGCCCAAACCCACGAAAAAAAGTTGTCGGATTTGCTCAAAGAGCGGGAAACCCTTATTGCGAAATCGGAATTGCCGATTGCCGGGTTGACGTTCACGGACGACGGGTTGGAATTAAACGGCGTGCCGTTCGTCGCCGGGAAAGTGTCGGATAGTCAGATAATGGAGGTTGCCGCAAAATTGATTATCGCAAGCAATCCGACCGTTAAGGTATTCCGCATTGCGAGGGGCGAAAGTTTGGGCGCAAAACGTCTGCAATCCCTTATCGAATTAGCCCGGAAAGAAGGGTATCAAGGATTTATTGAGGAAGTCAAGCGAGGACAGGACGATTTAATTATTGAGGAATACAGCGAAACCGAGTAATTAACCGGGGCGTCGGTTCCCCGGCGTCCCTTAAACAAAACAATATGGAAGTTAAAGAAATGACAATTGCGGACGTGTTGAAAACGCCGTTATTCTTTTCGCAAAAGTGTTGGATAAGGTCGCAACCGGGTATTAGTTGAGCGAACGGGCGTTTATCCGTGCGGTTGGAATGACAGCGTTTAATATCACAATGCAAAAGTTAATCAACGATGAGAAAGCGAGAAATAACGGCAACGGGGACGATAAATAATAACGGCGGGTTGGCAATGTACATGGGCGAATTAAACGAATTTTTCAAGGGTTGGAAAGGTTCCCGGATAATTGCCCGGTTCATTGTTGCGTCGCCCGGTTCGTCCGAGGCTTTGAAAGGATATTATTTCAACTATGTTGTACCCACGTTCCGACACGCCATTTGGGAGGCGGGCGAACGTCTTACGGAGGAACAAACGGAACGGAGGTTGCGGGAGTTTTCCCCAATTATGTACGACGAGCGGGTCAACGAGGAAACCGGGAAATATTCCCACGAATTGCGCACCGTGGCGGAATTGTCAAACGCCGAGTTAATCGAGCATATCGAAACACTCAAACAGATTGCCGCCGAGGAATACAACACGTATATTGACGACCCCCGAACGTTGTAAGGTATGTTTTGCAAGTGTAACGGAAAGCGTAAGAATTACCCGTTGGCGGGTTGGCGGATTATTCGCCACGAATACACGCCAAAGCATTACAGCCGGATAAAGTGTTTGCGTTGCGGGTGCGTTTGGATTACACGGGCAAAATATGTTGAGCAAACGCCCAACGACGACGGGCAAAAACGATTATTTTAACGAGCAAAAAAGTAACGAGAGCATGAAATTTGAATTAAAAGATATTTGTTTTTTCGATTGCGAAACAACAGGAGTACCCGCAAAGGGTTTGAAATGGGATGCGGATTTTAACCAATTCCCGCACGTCGTACAATTGGCGTGGGCGTTCGGCGACAAAGAACGCAGTTTTATAATTAAGCCGGACAATTACGAGATACCGCCGGAGACAGCCGCAATACACGGGATAACGACCGAACGGGCAATTGCCGAGGGCCTACCGTTTGCCGAGGTTATCGACGAATTTTTGGCGGATGCAGCCGCCGCCCCGCTTGTATGTGCGCACAACATTTATTTCGACACGTCGATGTTGAAAGCGAACATTTTGCGTTATTGCGGCAAAGACTATTACGACGCCAAAGCCGAGGACGCATTGCACAAGGGAAAGCGCATTGATACAATGATGAAAACTATTAAATTTGTCGGCGCATTGTATCAGAATGGCAAACCGGGAAAATTCCCCAAATTGGAGGAATTATTTGCAAAGTTGTTCCCCGGCGAAACATTCCCGGCGCACGACGCATTACAGGACGTTAAGGCATTACGCCGATGCGTCCCGGAATTGGTCGAATTGGGGATTATCGAGTTGAAGCAAAAGGAATACCCGGCGGAACAACTCAAAGCGAAATTTGAGCCTGAAAAGCCTGGAAACGGGGGCATTGAGTTTTACGATCCGAACCCCGTAACGGAGCCAATTGGAACGGGGAACCCCAAGCGGGAACCCGTACCGGAACCGGAACCAATCCCGGAGCCTCAACGCCCGGCGGTCGCCCGGAATAAGACGACAAAGGATTTGTTGGACGAAAGCGAATTTTAATATGGTAGTATTAAGTTTATTTGATGGAATGAGTTGCGGACAAATAGCACTCAATCAGTTGGGAATTAAAATTGAAAAGTATTTTGCGGCAGAAATTAAACCGCACGCAATTAAATGTACGCAATATAATTTCCCACAAACAATACAAATTGGGGACGTTCGCAAAGTAAGTTATAAGGATGGCATATTGACGACCGCTAACGGTTTGTTTGAGGTTGGGAAAATTGATTTGTTAATTGGCGGTTCGCCGTGTCAAGATTTAAGCGTTTTAATGCGAAACCGTAAGGGGTTGAAAGGGGAAAAAAGTTCTTTATTTCATGAATGGTTAAGGATTAAAGAGGAAACGACGCCCCGTAATTTTATGTTAGAAAATGTAGCGTCAATGAGGGTTGAGGAAAAAAACACAATTGACGAATTATTGGGCGTAACGGGTATTTTTATAAATTCAGCATTGTTTTCAGCACAATTGCGCAAGCGTTATTATTGGACTAATTTAGATGTTGATTTGAATATTAAGGACAAAGGAATTGAGTTACAAAGCATTTTAGAAAGTGGATATACCGACCGAAAAAAAGCGTTTGTATAGTCCGTAATTATGCTGGAAGCGTTCAAAGTTCAAATAAAGAATCATTTATAAAAATGTGCCTTAATCGTTCAAAAAAAGGATTTCTTACGGTCGTTTTTGAGGAAAAAGGCAATCCAAATTCGGTGCGATTATTTACGCAAACAGAATTAGAACGGTTGCAAACCATACCCGTTGGATATACAAGTTGCGTAACCTATCAAGAAGCGGCGGACTTAATCGGCGACGGTTGGAATGTTGAAACCGTAAAGCATATATTGAAAGGATTATTATAAAAACCGAGCCGGGCGGGTTCCCGGCAACAAATAAATTATCAAAAAATGAGCGAGAAAAAAGAAACCGCAAACGTAATGCCGATACCGACCGAAAAGGCGTTTGCATTGTCGAAAGTCAAGACGTTAAAGGACGGCGGATTGGACGTGCATTATGAAGTTACCGAAACCGTCGGTAATGAGAGTTACACGAACAAATACCACGTCGAAAGCGCAAAGGACATACACCCGGATTTGCGCAATTGCTTTGACAGGTTGCGCCCAATTATGGGGCGTATTTTCAATATCACGTCGTTTTTGTCCCTTATGGATACGCCGGATATGAAAGCCAACCAAAAGCAGAAAGACGCCGCCCGTAACTTTGCGGACGAAATGTTGAAAAGCATTGAGGTTCGGGGCGTATCCCTTTCCGGTCAAGATGATAACGTTGGTTGCGTCCTTACGGGGTTGTTCACGGTATCCAATAACCAAAAGACGGCGATAAATTCGCCCCGTCTGAAATTCAATACCGAAACGTTCGGTTTTGAGGAAGAATTGGAAGAAATTATTAGCGACATTGAAAACGAGGTTTACGCCTTTCTTTTCAAGGGTAAAAAGGCGCAATTGGAGTTGTTCGGAGCCGACGGGGAAGCCGCACCGGGATTGGATGCAAAGCCGGATAACGGTTTGTTCCCGGACGTTGACGACCCGGCAAGCGAGAACAACGACGATAACGAGAACCCGGACGACGAAACGGCGGATATTTAAGCAATGGAGCCGATATTGCTAATAGATCGGGAGGAATACCAATTTGTAACCGATAGGGGGTTTTGCCCCCTATTGGATTACAAGCGATTTACAATGGATATTCGGTTGCGTGTCGAAATCCAACGGGAATTGTTCGGACATTGCGTTTTAGGACGTGGCGACATTCCCGTTGCCAACCAACGATTTTTCCGGTGGGTTTGGGAGCATAAGCCGCACAGATGCGAGGAAACGTTGCGACCTTTGCACAATTTTTCGGCAACATATTGTTCCCATATATTAACCCGTGGGGCATATCCGGAAATGGCGCATGACCCAAGGAATATTAATATACTTTGCTTTGAAATGCACAACCGTTGGGAGAATGGCGACCGTGAGAAAATGCGTATATATCCCGGCAACGTCCGGATTATTGAATTGCTTAAAAACGAATACAGAAGTTTGAAAATATGAGGACGAAAAAAAGAACACCCGATTACGGGGCAATTTCCCGCCAATCAATCAAAAATGATTTTAGACGGGTACAAACATACCCGGAAAGGGAGAAACGCCCGCAAATCGAAAATCCGCCCGAAATAAATGCAGAAAGACGGGTTTTGTTTGTTGACGAAAATTCAGGTTATTACAAATTGCGTTCTTTCATTGTTGGTAAATTGGTTCGATTAGTTCAAAAATCAAGCTTCGGCGGTTATGTTTGTGAGTTCGTACACGACGACGACCGAAAAGCGATAAACCATGCCGCCGGATGGTCGGACAATAAGAAACAATATTTGTTGGATTGCGTAAAATTCAAGTGACATGAAAATAAAATCAAAAACCGGATATAAAATTGCGTTATACACGTTCGTGACGTTGACGGTTGCGTCTTATATGTGGGCGTTGTATAGTATCATTGTTTGGATAATTAAAGCGTTTTTTGTATGAGTGTAAACAAGGTTATTTTGATGGGACATACCGGGAAATCACCGGATTTTAAGGAGTTCGACAACGGGGGTTGCGTGGCGACCTTTTCGTTGGCAACCACGAAACGAGGTTATACCACAAAGGACGGGCGGCAAATCCCGGAGCGTACCGAATGGCATAACGTCGTATTGCAAAACGGGTTGGCAAAGGTAGCCAATCAGTACGTCAAAAAGGGCGACAAACTGTATATTGAGGGCGAATTGAGAACCCGGAGTTATGACGATGCGCAAGGCGTCAAACGGTATGTTACCGAGATAGTCGCAACCGATATGGAAATGTTGACCCCGAAAGCGACCGGAGCCGGGGCGCAAGTACCGCCGCCGCCCGTTCCGGATGCACCCGCCCCCGACGGAAACGACGATTTACCATTTTAAGCCGTGGACGATATGGGAGCGATAAACGGACGGGTTATTTACAGCCCAAAAGGTAAAGCCGGGGAATACGCCGAGAACGCCGCCAATTTCTTTGTCGGTTGTTCCAACGGTTGTACTTACTGTTATTTGCGCAAAGGTCGTGGCGCAAAGGTATTGGGAGGCAGTCGCCCGGAGTTGAAAAAGACGTTACGGGAATATCCATACGCTTTGGATATTTTCAAAAACGAATTGTTGGCGCATAAGGAGGAATTGCAGAAAACGGGGTTATTCTTTTCGTTCACGACCGACCCGTTGTTGCCGGAAACGGAACGGTTGACCCGTCAAGCGGTCGGCGTATGCCAACGCCACGGCGTCCCGGTTAAGATATTGAGCAAATGCGCCGAGGGGTTGAATCGCTTCATTGATTTTGCCGAGGCGTCCGAGGGTTGGGACGTATCCCGTATCGCTTTGGGCGCAACGTTGACAGGTTGCGACGAATTGGAGCCGAACGCCGACCCAAATACGATGCGGGTTAATGTGTTGGCACGGGCAAAACGCCACGGGTTCCGCACCTTTGCAAGTGTGGAACCAATCCCGCCGGGAATGTACGACCGGGCAATTGGGATAATCAAATTGTCGTATCCGTTCGTTGACCTGTATAAAATCGGGTTGCAGAGCGGCGGGAAATATCCGAAACGGGAAATACGATTGATTTACGACACGATTACGGAACATTTGGAGGGACGCCCGGAACAACCCCGTATCTATTGGAAAGATAGTATTGTTAATCCGTTGGGGATTGACCGGGGGGAATTGCCGGGGTATTGTGTCCCTTTTAATTGGGATTTGTTTAACAATGAAAAGTGAAATACGAGTTGAGGTTTCCGCCGATTGCCGATTGGTCGGAGTAAGGACGGACGGCGATGTTGTCGTTATCATTTACGAGCCAATCCAAAACGTCCGGCAAATTGGATTTATCCATACCCGGAACCCGACGACGAAACCGAGGAACCCGAAAATAAAAAGTAAATATGCAGTATAGTAATAAGGATTACAACCCGGAAAAGCACGACCGTTGGCGTGCGTTGACCGTAAAACAGCCATACGCAAATGCTTTGGTAACGGAGGCGTACAAGGACGAAAACGGTATTGTTTACGGGGAAAAGACAATTGAAGTTCGGAGCAAAAACACGTCCTACCGTGGCGACGTGCTGATATGTTCCGCAGCGTCCCCGGTTTATCCGGGAATGGAAAGCGGCGTTACTTTGGGATTGGTTGAGTTGTACGACGTAAAGCCGATAAAAGAGTTTACGCCGGAGGATTGGGAAAACACCCGGATTCCAAAGGAAAAGAGGGAGAAAATAACAAAGGGGTACGGGTGGTTGATGCGCAACCCCCGCCGGGTTATTGAATTTCCGATTAAGGGGCAATTGGGGATATACAATTTGGTTTATACCAAAGATTGTATATTGCCGTACCCCGTGGCAATGGTAATGGATAAAAAGGGTTATGAATTAGCAAGAAAGGAGGCACGCAATGAGTAAGGACAAACACGCCGTCCAAACAGGCATACACGTTGGGCGGGTCGGCGTCTATGTTTACGCCCGTGAGTATTGGCAATATCATAGTTGGCAATTTGGGGTATCCATTGACGCAATAAACGGTTACGACCGTTGTTTGGATTTTGAGTTGAAAGCGTTTTGTTTCGGCGTCGGTATCCGCTTTATTTGGATTAAACGGAAAAAGTAACCGGGAAAATCCGTATATTTGTGGACGATACGAGAGCGAAACAATGAGAGTAAAACAACCCGAAATATTCGACCCGAAAAGGGAGTACAAGCCCGGCGAACGTGCCATTTACAAAGGCATGGTTATTATTGCCGAGATATGGACGAAAGCCGCCCAAAGGTTAGCAGACGACCCCGGAACCCTATTTTGCCAACGGTGCGTCCGTTGCAAGATAGACCGGGACGTTTGCACCGGGGCGCATTTGCAATGCGATAAGTACAACAGAACCGACCGAAAAACGATATTTTGGCGGTTGGCATATCCGAAAACAGTAAGAACGAATAAAAAATTAGAGCGATGACAGAAAGTAAGTTAAACCCGTTTGATGCGGAATTGTTGGTTATGATTGGCGATATTGCCAAAAGCCAACCGGAGGTCGAGGAAAAACCCGACCGTTACGAAATCACGGTTGACACAACCGAGATACAGGGAAACGCAATTGAAGCACTAAAACAGGCAGTCGCCGGACGATTGGGGAAACGCTTGTTAGTTACACACACGTTAGACACAGCCGTTATTTTCAACGTCGAGTACGACCCGACGGAATACCCGGAACAAATCCGCACCCGGTTAGTTGAGCCGGACGCCACAGCGGGAACCCGATATTGCCGCACGTTGTTAGAAGTTGACGCAATACAGGTACGCCGGGACAATTTGGACGACCTGTTGAGATTTACCGGAGGTGGAACCATGACGATACCGAGAACCCCGAACGGGCGGGCGGTTTATTCGTTCACGGACGGCAACGGAATTTTCATTGACGCCCCGGAAACGTACTACATTGTCCGGGAGCCGGACGGACGATTGACAACCCGCCCGGAAAGAGAGTTTAACCGGGAGTTTGAGCCGAAAGGCGTAAGCGTACCGAAAGAACCCGGCGATAAGGGATGCGGGAATTGCGCCAACTTTACAAACGAGGACGTCAACGGGAACGGTTATTGCGAGGCGTTCAAATGCGAACAATCGTGTGGCGTTATGCCGTGCCAAGAGTACAAACCCAAAAATCAATAAAGCGATGAACAAAAGAGAAAAATTTTTGAAAGAGATTGCCGAGGTTATCAACCGTAATTCGATGGAGGCGTATTTTAACGATACCCCGGATTACATATTGGCGAAAGTCGCAGTTGTAGCAATGGAGAATTTCGCCGAAGCGTCCGCACGGAGGGAATTGGCACGGGTTCAAGAAGCCGATAAGCCGGGCGAGGTTGTGCGGAATGAGGATTGCGGCAATTGCCCGGTTCGGGGGATTTG
>OGFM01001160.1_pt1 | contig 17674 bp, 12 predicted proteins | sample 1570871 | NCBI WGS metagenome assembly OGFM01 (sample SAMEA2581957, study PRJEB24529) | metagenome | biome: Human gut stool | place: China | collected 2011
TTGAAGCAATGGCCGCCGATACGGACGGCTATTTTTCTGCCGATCATCAGAAAATCGCCATTCGTCAGGGCATGAGTGAGGTGCAGACAGTTTCGGCCACAGTACACGAGATTGCCCACAGCAAGCTCCACAATCAGAAAAAGATTCAGATTGCCAATGACGAGCAATATCAGGAGATCGAGCTGTTTGATAAACCCGGTCTGTTCTCCAATGGGCGGATTGTCCGTGATAATCTGCCGGAGGGCGTTTATTGCTATGACCTGCGCGGTTCTGACTACGACCCCGGAGAGCCGGTCTGTGTAGAAGAACGAGTGGTTGTAAACCATGCAGGTTCCGTTCTGCTGACAGATCCGCTGGAGCTGGCGGAAAATGGACGCCTGATGCTGACCGAGGAAGAAGGACTGAATTTTGTTGGCGGCTTTTCTACTCTCGCCCAGTTTTTGCAGGAACAGAAGAAAGACCGTCACACGGAAGAAGTAGAGGCTGAAAGCATCTCCTATGCAGTCTGCAAATATTTTGGCATTGAAACCGGAGAAAACAGCTTCGGCTATATTGCCAGCTGGAGTCAGGGCAAGGAACTGAAAGAGCTGAGAGCCAGTTTGGAGACCATCAATAAGACCTCCGGCACTTTGATCTCTGACATTGAGCGCCACTATAAGGAAATCTGCAAAGAGCGTGGAATTGACCCCAATGCAAAAAAAGAGCCGGAAATGGCGGTTCTTGATGCGGAGGCAAACCAGCAGGAGGCTTTGTTTCTAATTGACGATGCCACCTATCTTCATATTCAGCCCTGTGACAGCGGCTGGGACTACACCCTTTACGATGCCGCGTCCATGAAAGAGCTGGATGGCGGTCAGCTGGATATGCCGGAGCTTTCCCGCATGAAGGCAGTTCTCCAGATTTGTGATGACAACGATCTGGACAGCACTTCACTTAGACACGCTCCCCTGTCTATGATCGAGACCTTGCAGGAAGCTGCCTATCAGCAGATGCAGGCAGAGGTCGGTCAGATGGCCGCTTCTTCCCAGCTGCCGGAGGCACAGGAGCAGGCGCTGGATGAATACCCAACGCCCGATGAGCAGGTCTCCACACCGGATATGCAGAAATACGGTTACTCTTATGACGGGATGCTCCCTGTTACAAGAGAACGGGCGCTGGAACTGGATGCTGCCGGTTTGACCGTCTATGTGCTGCATGAGGACAATACGGAGAGCATGGTGTTTGACCCGCAGGAAATCATGGAGCATGGCGGTCTTTTCGGTGTGGACCGCGAGGAATGGGAGAAAAGCCCTCAGTTCCACGAAAAGGTCATGGAGCGTCAGGAACATCAGCAGGAACGAGAACAGGCATTTCTCTCCCAGAACAGAAACTGCTTTGCCATCTACCAGGTGAGCCGTAACGATCCGCAAAATGTGCGCTTTATGAATCTGGACTGGTTAGAGTCCCATGATGTTTCCGTAGACCGCAGCAATTATGACCTCATCTACACCGCTCCGCTGAGTGAGTCTGGCACTGTGCCGGAGCAGCTGGAAAAACTCTATCAGCAATTCAATCTGGAAAAACCCGTAGACTTTCACAGTCCCTCCATGAGCGTCAGCGACATCGTTGCGATCAAACAGGACGGTAAGGTATCCTGTCATTACTGCGACAGCGTTGGTTTTACCCAGATCCCCGGATTCCTGCCGGAAAATCCGCTGAAAAATGCGGAGATGGCCGTGGAGGACGATTACGGCATGATCGACGGTATCATCAACAATGGCGCAAAAGAGCCTACGGTGGCAGAGCTGGAACAGCAGGCCCGAAGCGGTCAGCCCATTTCCCTGATGGATCTGGCTGCCGCTGCCCATCGGGAGGAACGGGAAAAGAAAAAGTCCGTCATGGAGCAGCTGAAAAGCCAGCCCAAGGCAGAACACAAAAAGATAGCGCCAAAAAAGAGTGCGGAAAGGGAGATTTGATATGGGAAACTTTACTTTTGAGGAAATGAACCTGCTTTGTATCTACAACACCGGCAGCCGCACCGGACTGATCGACAGCCTGCGTGAGATGCGCGGCGAGCTGGCCCCGGAGGAAACCGAGCTGCGGGAGTTGACAGACAGCGCACTGGGCAAGCTCCAGGCCATAAGTGATGCCGAGTTTGCCGAGCTGGAGTTGTACCCGGATTTCGACCAGTAAACACCATAGTCGCAGGGATGGGGTGGCAATATGCTACCCCACCTTTTACCCCAAAACTGAAAGGAGGACAGAACACTATGCCAACCAAAGCTGAACTATATGCACAGATGGCGGACAAGGTGGCAACACAGCTCACGGGGAGCTGGCAGGAATGGGCAGGGTTTCTCACTACTGCTTCCCGCCTTTACAAGTACCCGTTCCATGAGCAGCTGATGATCTACGCCCAGCGCCCGGACGCTACCGCCTGTGCAGAGTACGATTTGTGGAATGAAAAGATGGGCCGGTATGTAAGGCGCGGTTCCAAGGGAATCGCTCTGGTGGATGATTCCGGGGACAGACCTCGCCTGCGTTATGTCTTTGACATTTCCGACACCGGAACCCGTGAACATTCCCGCACTCCCTGGCTGTGGCAGTTGGAGGAGCGCCATCTGGATTCCGTGCAGGCCATGCTGGAGCACACCTATGATGTTTCCGGTGATGACCTTGCCGGACAGCTCACGGAGGTAGCCGGAAAACTGGCCGAGGAATACTGGACGGAGCATCAGCAGGACTTCTTCTATATCGTTGACGGTTCCTTTTTGGAGGAATATGATGAGTATAACATCGGAGTGCAGTTCAAGGCAGCCGCCACCGTCAGCATCACTTACGCTTTGATGTCCCGCTGTGGACTGGAGCCGGAACGCTACTTCGACCACGAAGATTTCATGGCGATCTTTGATTTCAACACCCCGTCCACCATCGGGGCGCTGGGAACAGCGGTCAGCCAGATCAACCAGCAGGTGCTGCGGCAGATCGGCGTTACCGTCCGAAATGCAGAGCGCGAAGCCAACCAAGAAAGGAGCAAGCAAGATGAACAATCCCATGACCTACATCCAGAACGGAGACTATCAGATTCCCGACCTGAAGCTGAGCCAGCAGCCAGAGAAACCCCTGGGCAAGTACGGCAGGATGAGGAAAACCTACCTGAAAGAACACCGTCCCATCCTCTACAACCAGATGTTGCTGAGCGAGAAGCTGTACCCGCACCTCATCGAGATCGACGAGACCGCCCAGAGCAGACTGGAACAGATGATGCCCCAGCTGGCGAAGGAAGCGGGAGCCACCGAGGAACTGAAAGCCAGCGATCCCATGAAGTGGGTGGGCCTGATGAACACCTGCAAAGCCCAGGCAGAGGAGATCCTGATGGCGGAGCTTATCAACAGCTGACCCTAAACCTGTTCCTCTCCGAAGCGGAACAGATCCAATCCATAGATGAAGCAGAGAATGTAGCGCATACATCCTCTGCTTTTTCTTTTGCCCAAAATGATATTGACCATGTGCTGCGTTTGGGCGGCAATACAGACCGCCAGAGAGAGCGTGTGGTTGCTGCCTTTGAAAAGCAAAAAACCACCGCTGAGATTGCCGAGATACTGAAAACGCTGTACCACGGCGGCAACGGCCTTGGCAGTGTGAGCGCATGGTATGCCGAGGATGGTATCCATCTTTCCCACGGGAAGTCTGTCCGTTATGACAGGTCTGCCCAGGTCATTTCCTGGGAGAGCGCCGCAGAGCGTATCGGGGAGCTTTTGGAGAGCGGCCAGTTTGCCTCCAATGTGGAGCTTGCAGAAGCGGCAGGCTATGAACGCTCCCTCCTTGCAGAAAAACTCTGGTATCTGTATCACGATCTTAGTGAGGGTGCCAGAGAAGCCGGATATTTGTCCTGCCTGTCAGAGATCAAAGGCAATGGTTTCCCGGAGGAGACTCGCCGCCTGACGGAGCAGCTGAGTGACCCGGCTTTCCGCCAGACCCTCAAGGAAGAATATGCCGCCTTCTGGACTGCCTATCAGCAGGACCGTGACCTGTTGCGCTTTCATTACCATAGGCCAAGGGAAATCTGGGAGAACCTGAAGGACCTTGACCTGCCCCGCAGGACTTTTTCTTCAGACCTTTCCCAAGTGCCAACCGTCCAGCATTTCATTACCGAGGATGAGATCGACGCCGCCATGACCGGCGGCAGCAGTTTTGCCGGAGGAAAAGGCCGTATCTATGCGTTCTTCATGGAAAACCATACGGATAAGGAAAAAGTGAGATTCCTCAAAGACGAGTATGGCATTGGCGGACGCTCTCATGCCCTGTCCGGCGCAACACACAGCGGCGAAGATCACGATGGGAAAGGACTGCACTATAAAAAGCAGGACTGCCCGGATGTTCACTTGAACTGGGAAAAGGTTGCCAAGCGCATTACCTCACTTGTCCAGAAAGACCGCTATCTTACCGAACAGGAACAGGCACAGTATGACAAGATCCAGTCTGAACAGGAACTGGCCGAAGAAGATGCTATTCAAGCCCAGCAGCCGGAGATGGAGAAAGGAACACCAAAGCCTACCCTTGGGGAGCAGTTTGAGCAGTATAAGCCTGTGGTGACTGCCGCCATTTACGAGGATACCGCATATCGCAATGCCTGCGGTCATTCCGACCGTGAAAATGCTGTCATCGAGGGCAATGCCGCTGTGCGCCGTGCGATTCTTGGCTCTAAGGATATGGAGCTGATCCGCCTTTATTCGGATGTGCCGGAGTTCCGCCAGCGCCTGCACCGGGAAGTGATCGACGAAACCTATCCAAAGCTCCATGAGCTTCTGCGCCCTCTTTCTCAGGAAGATATTGATACTGCCCTTTGTGCATGGAACGGCAATATCGAGAGTAAACACGCTGTCGTCCGTTATATGAAAGACCATGCAAGAGAGAAGGATACCGCTGCATGGCTGGCTCAGGAATACGGTGGCAGCAACAGCCCGTTCGTTGTCCGTGCCGGAAGCCCGGAGGAAACACAGCTGCCCTGGCCGAAGGTACAGCGCAGGCTTGCCCAGCTGATTCAGGAGGACCGGTTCTATACCGAAGAAGAACAGGATCGTTTTGACAATATCGACCCTATCGCCATCCGGGAAGCCCTGGAGGAAAGAGGGATCGTCAACGGACAGGTGGCAGACCCGGAAAAACTGGACAATGACCCGTTTATCCAACAGGTGATGTCGGATGCCGAGCAGATCGCAGCTGCCGAGACAGAACAGACTTTCGAGGTTTCCATTTCCGATGAGGAATATGATGCAGTTCGCCGCCCGACTCCGCGAAGAACCTCCTATGATCCTGCCGCCCCGGTTTATGCCGTGGGCGATACCGTGTATATCGAGGATGACGCCTATCAGATCACCGAGCTGCGGGATGACACCGTGCAGCTTCTGCCTACCGGCATGGTATATCCCATCTATCGGGCAGAGCGCAAAGAACAGTTCGAGCAGCTGCTTCGGGCAGACCGCCGCAATGCTTACTATACCGAGTTTCTTCCCATTGACCCTGACAAGGCAGATCAAGACTTGCGGGATGTATTGTCCCATGGACTGATGGATGAAGCAGATAAACAGCAGCTTTCCACGCTACTGCAATCCGGCAGGAGCAACAGTGAGATCGCCTACTGGCTGAGCAGGGCTTATCCTCGTGAGATTGAGACGCTGGATTTGGAGAACGGCGATATTGCCGATTACCGTACCACGACACAGGGCATGGAGCTGGAAGTCATGGATGCAGAGGAAAAGCGTCTGGCTGTGCTGTATTTCCGCTGGGATGAGGTTGCGCCTTTGCTGCGCGGGATGTATGCCCGTCAGCAGGACGGTTTTGGACAGGAACAGCCCCAACCGGCTACCGAATCCCCGACCTTCCATTCCGAGACCATGGCCGTCTATCCGGGCGATAAGAACAATCTGCCTTATGATGTGGTGGTGGAACGACTGCATATCGAGGAGCCGGAGCCGCCAGCGCCTGTGACTGAGCCGGAGAAAACCTTTGAGGAAGTGTTGGATGAACACCCGGTTTCCATTCAGGTCAATGGCCAGTGGCAGACCTTTCCCAATGCCAAAGCTGCCGAGGAAGCATCTTATGAGGAATACAAGGCTAACCTGCGCCGCAATGCAAAAAACTTCCGCATTACAGATGAGCATTTGGGTGAGGGCGGTCCGAAAGCCAAGTTCCGGGCAAATATCAATGCCATTCGTTTGCTGAAAGAGCTGGAAGCTGCCGGACAGCAGGCAAGCCCCGAACAGCAGGAGGTTCTTTCTCGATATGTGGGCTGGGGCGGTCTCTCTGATGCGTTTGACCCGGAGAAACCGGTATGGGTTTCCGAGTATGCCCAGCTGAAAGAGCTGCTGACCCCGGAGGAATATGCCGCCGCCAGAAGCTCTACCCTCAATGCCCATTACACCAGCCCTACGGTCATTCAAGCCATCTATGAAGCGGTGGACCGTATGGGATTTGAGACCGGAAATATTCTGGAGCCGTCTATGGGTGTGGGCAATTTCTTTGGTATGCTGCCGGAGAAAATGCGAAACAGCCGTCTATACGGTGTGGAGCTGGACCCGGTTTCCGGGCGCATCGCAAAGCAGCTCTATCCCAAGGCGGACATCACAGTAGGCGGCTTTGAGACCACCGACAGGCGTGACTTCTTTGACCTTGCCATCGGCAATGTGCCTTTCGGTCAGTATCAGGTCAACGACAAAACTTACAACAAGTTAAACTTTAGTATTCACAACTACTTTTTCGCCAAAGCACTGGATCAGGTGCGTCCCGGCGGTGTGGTAGCTTTTGTGACCTCCCGCTATACCATGGACGCCAAGGATTCCACCGTGCGCCGCTATCTTGCCCAGCGTGCTGAGCTGCTGGGAGCGATCCGTCTGCCGAATGACGCGTTCAAAAAGAATGCCGGTGCCGAGGTGGTATCGGACATCATCTTCCTCCAAAAGCGGGACCGCCCGCTGGACATCGTGCCGGAATGGACCCAGATCGGACAGACGGAGGACGGATTTGCCATCAACCGGTATTTTATCGACCACCCGGAAATGGTGCTGGGCAGACAGGAGCCGGTAAGCACTGCACATGGTATGGACTACACCGTGAACCCTATCGCGGGACTGAAGCTTTCCGACCAGCTGCATGATGCGGTGAAGTATATTCATGGCACTTATCAGGAGGCAGAGCTGCCGGAGCTGGGCGAAGGCGAAGCTATTGACACCTCCATTCCTGCCGACCCCAATGTGAAGAACTATTCCTATGCCATTGTAGACGGGCAGGTGTACTACCGGGAAAACAGCCGTATGGTGCGCCCTGACCTCAACGCCACCGCCGAAGCCCGCGTGAAAGGTCTTGTGGGACTGCGTGATTGTGTGCAGGAACTGATCGACCTTCAGATGGATGCAGCGGTTCCAGACAGCACCATTACCCAAAAACAGGCGGAACTGAACCGGCTCTATGATAGCTTTTCTGCCAGATACGGTCTCATCAACGACCGTGCAAATCGGCTGGCCTATGCAGATGATTCTTCCTATTACCTGCTCTGTGCGCTGGAAGTTATCGACGAGGACGGAAAGCTGGAGCGCAAGGCGGATATGTTCACCAAACGGACCATCAAGCCCCATCAGGCAGTGGTTACTGTGGATACGGCAAGCGAAGCACTGGCGGTGTCCATCTCGGAAAAGGCCTGCGTAGATATGAGCTATATGAGTCGGCTTACCGGAAAAACAAAAGAAGAACTGGCCGGAGAGCTGCAAGGCGTGATCTTCCGTGTACCGGGACAGTTGGAGAAAGACGGCACACCCCATTTTGTGACTGCTGATGAATACCTTTCCGGCAATGTACGCCGCAAACTGCGTCAGGCGCAGCGGGCGGCGCAGCAGGACCCTTCTTTTGCAGTCAATGTGGAAGCTCTTACCGCCGCCCAGCCCAAAGACCTGGACGCGTCGGAGATCGAGGTGCGCCTTGGTGCCACCTGGATCGACAAGGAATATATCCAGCAGTTTATGTATGAGACCTTCAACACCCCGTTTTATCTCCAGCGCAGTATCGAGGTCAACTATTCGTCCTTTACCGCTGAATGGCAGATCAAGGGGAAATCTTCCGTATCCTACAACGATGTGGCAGCCTACACCACCTACGGAACCAGCCGTGCCAATGCCTACAAGATTTTGGAGGACAGCCTGAACCTGCGAGATGTCCGTATCTATGACACCATAGAGGACGCAGACGGAAAAGAGCGCCGCGTGCTGAACGCCAAGGAGACCACCCTGGCTGCACAAAAACAGCAGGCTATCCGGGAAGCCTTTAAGGACTGGATCTGGAGAGACCCGGAGCGCCGCCAGACTTTGGTGCGCCAGTACAACGAAGAAATGAACTCTACCCGTCCCCGCGAGTATGATGGCAGCCATATCACTTTTGGCGGCATGAACCCGGCCATTACCCTGCGGGAACACCAGAAAAGCGCTATCGCCCATGTGCTGTATGGAGGAAATACCCTGTTGGCACATGAAGTAGGCGCAGGCAAAACATTTGAGATGGTGGCTGCTTCGATGGAAGCCAAACGCCTGGGCTTGTGCCAGAAATCTCTCTTTGTGGTTCCCAACCACCTGACCGAGCAGTGGGCGTCGGAGTTTCTGCGCCTCTATCCCTCCGCAAATATCCTTGTCACAACCAAAAAGGACTTTGAGACCCATAACCGCAAGAAGTTCTGCGCCCGTATTGCGACCGGTGACTACGACGCCATCATCATGGGACACAGCCAGTTTGAGCGTATCCCCATCAGCCGGGAGCGTCAGGAACGGCTTCTCTATGAGCAGATCGACGAGATCACCGAGGGTATCGCAGAGGTGCAGGCCAGCGGCGGCGAGCGTTTTACCGTCAAGCAGCTGGAGCGTACCAGAAAGTCTCTGGAAGCCAGACTGGAAAAGCTGCAAGCCGAGGGGCGAAAAGATGATGTGGTAACTTTTGAGCAGCTGGGTGTGGACCGGCTGTTTGTGGACGAGGCCCACAACTACAAGAACCTGTTTTTATACACAAAAATGCGGAATGTGGCTGGTCTTTCCACATCGGACGCGCAGAAATCCTCCGATATGTTTGCCAAGTGCCGCTATATGGATGAGATCACCGGAAACCGTGGCGTGATCTTTGCCACCGGCACACCGGTCAGCAACTCCATGACCGAGCTTTACACCATGCAGCGTTATCTTCAATATGAACGCCTGCAAGAACTGAACATGACCCACTTCGACTGCTGGGCTTCCCGATTTGGGGAGACCGTTACCGCATTGGAGCTGGCACCGGAAGGCACCGGCTACCGGGCAAGAACGAGATTCAGCAAGTTCTTTAACCTGCCGGAGCTGATGAACCTGTTCAAAGAAGTGGCCGACATTAAGACTGCCGACCAGCTGAATCTACCTACCCCGGAAGTGGAATACCACAACATCGTGGCGCAGCCTACCGAACATCAGCAGGAAATGGTCAAGGCCCTTTCGGAGCGCGCATCGCTGGTACACAGTGGAACCGTTGACCCGTCCCAGGACAATATGCTCAAGATTACCTCGGATGGCCGCAAGCTGGGGCTTGACCAGAGGATCGTCAACCAGATGCTGCCGGATGAACCCGGCACAAAGGTCAATCAGTGTGTGGACAACATCATGCAGATCTGGCGGGACGGCGAAGCGGACAAGCTGACCCAGCTGGTGTTCTGCGACATTTCTACACCACAGGCAAAAGCTCCTGCAAGCAAGGCGGCGAAAACGCTGGATAATCCACTGCTTCACGCACTGGAAAGCACTGTGCCTTTGCCGGAGCAGGAACCGGCCTTTACGGTATATGACGATATTCGTCAGAAACTCATTGCTCAGGGGATGCCTGCCGACCAGATCGCTTTTATCCATGAAGCAAACACCGAAGTGCGGAAAAAGGAGCTGTTTTCTAAAGTCCGTACCGGTCAGGTGCGTGTGCTTATGGGCAGCACCGCCAAGATGGGCGCAGGCACCAATGTGCAGGACCGTCTGGTGGCACTTCATGACCTGGACTGTCCGTGGAGACCGGGAGACCTTGCCCAGCGCAAGGGTCGTATCGAGCGTCAGGGTAACAAGAATCCTCTTGTCCATGTGTACCGCTATGTGACAGAAGGAACCTTTGATGCATACCTCTGGCAGACGGTGGAGAATAAGCAGAAATTCATCAGCCAGATCATGACTTCTAAATCGCCGGTGCGTTCCTGCGATGATGTGGATGAAACAGCCCTCAGTTTTGCCGAGATCAAGGCTCTGTGTGCTGGAGATCCTCGCATCAAGGAGCGTATGGATTTGGATGTGGAGGTATCCCGCCTGAAGCTGATGAAAGCCGACCACCAGAGCAAGCAATATCGTCTGGAGGACCAGCTGCTCAAATACTTCCCGGAGGAGATTGAAAAGCACAAAGGCTTTATCAAGGGCTTTGAATCTGACCTGGAGGTTTTGGCAGCACACCCGCACCCGGAGGACGGCTTTGCCGGTATGGAGATTCGTGGAGACCTGCTGACCGATAAGGAGAACGCCGGTGCAGCCCTTTTGGATGCCTGCAAGGAGGTCAAAACCTCCGATCCGGTGCAGATCGGCAGCTACCGGGGCTATGCCATGTCTGTGGAATTTTCCGCTTGGAAACAGGAATATACGCTCCTGCTGAAAGGACAGATGACCCACAGGGCAACCCTTGGTACAGACCCTCGCGGAAATCTTACCCGTATCGACAATGCCCTCGCCCAGATGCCGCAGCGTCTGGAGGCGGCAAAGGCCCAGATGGATAACCTCTATCAGCAGCAGGCTGCGGCAAAGGAGGAAGTTGGAAAGCCATTCCTTTATGAAGAAGAACTAAAAAGCAAAAACGCCCGTCTGGTGGAGCTGGATACCCTGCTCAACATCGACGGAAAGGGACCGGCACACGATGAAGCTGTCGTTGCCAAAAGCACACGGCCTTCGGTATTGGACCATCTAAAACGCCCGGTGCCGCCCCGCAGTACAGACAAGAAGCCAAAACAGCATGAGGAGGTGCGATAACATGAATACCAACGATCTAAATACAGCCCTTTATGAAAAGATGGCTGCCGAACAGGACAAGTTCCGGGACTGGCTGAAAAGCCAGCCCCCGGAAGAAGTCTTAAACCATGCCTATGAGTACACCATCCGCGAGGACATCGTGATGGCAATAGAGGAACTGGAGTTGACCGACACCCAGGCTCAGGCACTTTTGGAATCTCCCTCTCCGCTGGCGGATGTGTACCGTTATTTTGAAAAGCTGGAGACCGGCTATATGGATGTGATCCGGGACAGTATTGAGAACCGTGCCGACGATGTGTGCAGAGCTAAAGAGGAACTGCGAACAACACCGGTCTATCCCCATTCTGCCGCCTATGCGAGAGAACATGGGGAGTTGGAGCAGTACCGGGCTTCCAACAATGCAAATCTCCAATGCAAGGAGTCCATTGAAGCGGCGGTGCGGGAACACTTCGACGGAATGTATCTCAGTCACGATGCGGCAAAGGGTGTGATCGAGATCTATGGCATGGAGCGTGTGGCTATGGTTCTGGCTAACACCGTCCAGCTTCAGGACTGGGATGGGCGCTACTCCCGACGCAACAAAGAATGGGCTAAGACCATTCCCAACGATAATCCCGAAACTGTCCGTTGTGGTTATGCCTTAAACAGCCACCCTGCTGTGCTGGATGGCTTTATTGATCTGGTGCGTGTAGAACAGCAGCGCAGCCGTACTCAGGGAGAAAAACTGCAACCGTCCCGCCCCTCAGTACGGGATAAGCTCAAACAGGAGCTGCCTGCCCATAAGCCTGCCGCCCCGAAGAAACGGGAGCCGGAGCGATAACTATGGCAAAGCGTAAGCGGGATATGCAATTAAACTTTAGAGTTTCAGCGGAGGAGCTTGCTGTGATTGAGCAAAAAATGTCTCAGTTTGGAACCTCCAACCGTGAAGCCTATCTAAGAAAAATGGCGCTGGATGGGTATGTAGTCAAGCTGGAGCTGCCGGAGCTGAAGGAGCTTGTTTCCCTGATGCGCCGAAACAGCAACAACTTAAACCAGCTGACCCGTAAAGTGCATGAGACTGGGCGGGTTTATGATGCTGACTTGGAGGATATATCCCAGCGGCAGGAACAGTTATGGGAGGGTGTGAAGGAAATCCTTACCCAACTTTCCAAACTTTCATAACAGGGATAGGTACTCCATTTGCGGAGGGAGGAAAGGCGTTTCTTCGCCGCACCTCCCTCCGCTTTTTCTTTTTGCCGGTATCCTTGTCTTTTGACTGTCCATACCGGATAATATGAAATAGAATAGCAGTGTAGCAAAGGAGTGAAAACAGATGCTGACCTTTGAAAAAGTGTTGGAGATTTTTGCGGACTATCTGGCCGCAGACGAGACCATCGAAGTTTATATCAGCTGTCATGGATGTGTAAGGGTTGAATTTGACCAAGACTTTCACTATTGCACCGGCGAGGTGTGCCATACTCCCAAGGAGCTGTTCGACCTCTTAGCCGATGATTACCGGACTTATCTGGAGATTGAACTGACTAAAGGCAAACGAGAAGTGACGGAAGATGATGAGAGAGAAGCGGATGCCCTATGCAAACGGCATCTGGAGCGTTGGAAGGAGGAACTGGAATGAAGATTTTGAAATGCCTGCTGATGATCGTAACTGCACCGGTCATTTTGGTGCTGACACTTTTTGTCTGGATCTGCACGGGGCTGATCTACATATCCGGTCTGGTGCTTGGCCTGCTCAGCATTGTGATTGCTCTGCTTGGCGTGGCTGTGCTTATTACCTATTCCCTGCAAAATGGTGTGATCCTTTTAGTCATGGCATTTTTGATTAGTCCCATGGGGCTGCCACTGGCTGCAATCTGGCTGATGGGTAAGGTGCAGAGTTTGAAATTTGCAATTCAGGAGTTGGTTTATGGATAAAAATACGCAAAACCATAAAATGCCAGACACCGTCTGTTAAATTTGGGAAAAGGAATTTTATATCCACGACTTTACTTTTGAACTAATATTGAATATAATATTAGTACGAAAGGAAGTGACATGATGGGACAATTTGAACAGCTGGATCAGATGCTAACAGCACAAGAAGGAATGCTGCGAACATCACAGGTCGTATCCTCTGGAATTTCAAAGCCGGTATTTTATGATTATGTGCGTTCACGAGATTTGGATAGAGTTGCACATGGGATTTATCTGTCCAAAGATTCCTGGGTGGATGCCATGTATCTGCTTCATTTGCGATTTGAACAAGCAGTATTTTCACATGAAACAGCTTTATTTTTTCACGATCTGACAGACCGTGAACCAATAGAATATACAGTTACGGTCAAAACTGGATGCAATCCAAGCAAAATGAAAGCAGAAGGCATTCAAGTTTTTACGATTAAAGCAGACTTACATGATGTAGGACTTACAACAGCGAAAACTCCGTTCGGGCATACTGTGCCGGTTTATGATATGGAGCGAACGATCTGTGATTTGCTCAGAAGCCGTAGCAGAATTGAAATTCAGACCTTTCAGGGAGCACTGAAAGCGTATGCCCGTAGAAAAGATAAGAACCTGCGAGCTTTAATGCAATATGCCGGGATGTTCAAGGTGGAAAAAATTTTACGACAGTATTTGGAGGTACTTTTATGATAAAAACAGCAAGGCAGCTTAAAGATTTAATACGAAACCTTTCCAGAGAAAAATCCGCAGATGCTCAGATTTTAATGAGGAACTACATGATGGAGCGTTTTTTGGAGCGTATTTCTCTTTCTGAGTATCGTGATAAGTTTATCTTAAAGGGTGGTATGTTGGTAGCGGCTATGGTTGGATTGGATGCCCGCTCTACGATGGATTTGGATGCAACCATAAAAGGAGCTAATGTTAATGTGGAGGATATTGAGAATCTAATTTCATCAATCGTAACTGTTCCGATTGATGATGGTGTTAAATTTCAGCTGAAAAGTATTTCGGAGATTATGGATGAAGCAGAGTATCCGGGGATTCGTGTCAGCATGAGTACAACATTCGATGGTGTAGTGACCCCTTTGAAAATTGATATTTCTACGGGAGATGCAATCACTCCAAGAGAGGTTCGGTATTCATTCAAACTTATGCTGGAAGATCGCTCCATTGATATTTGGGCTTATAATTTAGAAACTGTGCTGGCAGAAAAACTGGAAACCATTATTACCAGAACCACAACCAATACCCGCATGAGAGATTTCTACGATATTTACATTTTAGAACAGCTGCATGGAACCACGCTGAACCCGAAAATTTTACATGATGCGCTTCTGGCAACTGCTCATAAACGGGGATCGGAGAAGTATCTTAACCAGGCTGAAGAAGTTTTTGACGAAGTGGAAAATGATTCGGTTATGCAAAAACTTTGGGAGGCATACCGTAAAAAGTTTTCTTATGCTTCTGATTTGGAATGGGATGTGATTATGAAAGCAATTCGCAGGTTATATGTTCTTTGCGAGAAGGGCATCAGCTTATGAAAAAGCATGGACACTATTGTAAAGTTTGTGGTGAATACAAAGCCAACGAAAAATTTTCAGGCAAAGGTCATGCATCCCACATTTGTAAATCCTGTGCTTCGCTACCAGCAGAAAAGCAGGCTGAACTGATGACACTGAATCGTCTTTTGAATCTTCCATGGAGGCTATCGAAAGAGCAGTTGTCCTGGCTGAAAAATCGACTAAAGGATAGGCGGCCTGATGTCCGTGCATTGGCGCAAGAGCAATATGAAATGAGATTTCCACCAAGACACTTAGAAGATGATGAGTTCAATTTTTTCGATGAAGAAAGTTTTATAGAATAGTGAAAGCGGTCTGCTATGGCAGGCCGTTTTCTTTTCGGGAAGGAGGTCTGACCTATGGCAACCACGAGAATCATGCCGCTTCATGTCGGCAAGGGCCGCACAGAAAGTCGGGCGATCAGTGACATCATCGACTATGTGGCCAATCCAAAGAAAACAGATAACGGCAGGCTCATTACCGGCTATGCGTGTGACAGCCGGACTGCGGATGCGGAGTTCCTTCTGGCAAAGCGGCAGTACATTGCCGCTACCGGACGAGTGCGTGGTACAGATGATGTGATTGCCTATCATGTGCGCCAGTCCTTCCGCCCTGGTGAGATTACCCAGGAAGAAGCAAACCGGCTGGGCGTAGAATTTGCAAAGCGTTTTACTAAAGGCAATCATGCCTTTGTGGTCTGCACTCACATAGACAAGTCGCACATTCATAATCACATTATCTGGTCATCGGTCAGCTTAGAATATGACCGGAAATTCCGAAACTTTTGGGGCAGCACCAAGGCGGTTCGTCGGCTAAGTGACACCATCTGTATTGAGAATGGACTGTCCATTGTAGAGAATCCGAAACCTCACGGAAAGAGCTATAACAAATGGCTGGGCGATCAGGCAAAGCCCTCTCACCGAGAGCTGCTGCGTGTAGCGATTGACAACGCATTATCACAAAGTCCTGCTAATTTTGAGGAACTGCTGAAGCTGCTGCAAGAGTCCGGCTGTGAAGTATCAAAGCGCGGAAAATCGTATCGTTTGAAACTCCCCGGCTGGGAGAAAGCCGCCCGAATGGACAGCCTGGGCGAAGGATATGGATTAGATGATTTGCAGGCGGTTCTCTCCGGGAAGAAAACGCATACCCCACGAAAGAAAATAGTTACACAGGCAGAGACGCAGAAGGTCAATCTGCTGGTGGACATTCAGGCAAAATTGCAGGCTGGAAAAGGTGCTGGCTATGCGCGATGGGCTAAAGTTTTCAATCTGAAGCAAATGGCGCAGACCATGAATTACCTGTCAGAGAATAACCTGCTGGAGTATGCGGTTTTGGAAGAAAAGGCTGCGGCTGCCACGGCACATCACAATGAGCTTTCGGCGCAGATCAAAGCGGCTGAAAAGCGCATGGCAGAGATTGCTGTTCTGCGTACTCACATCGTAAATTATGCCAAGACCCGTGAGGTCTATGTGGCATACCGCAAGGCAGGCTACTCTAAGAAATTCCGGGAGGAACATGAGGAAGAAATTCTGCTCCACCAGGCTGCTAAGAATGCCTTTGATGAGATGGGCGTCAAGAAGCTGCCCAAGGTCAAAGAGTTGCAGACGGAGTACGCGAAATTGCTGGAAGAAAAGAAAAAGACCTATGCCGAGTACCGGCGTTCCCGTGAGGAAATGCGGGAGCTTTTGACGGCAAAGGCCAATGTGGATCGAGTGCTGAAAATGGAGGTAGAACAGGATGTTGAAAAAGAAAAAGACCACGGCCAGCGGTAAGCTGGTCCTGGTCAAAAGCGTTCGCAGAACGCGCAGCCACAGAATGAAATTCTGTGTTCAAAGGGGCTTGGGGGCGCTGCCCTCAACAAGCAGCTTGTGGCGAAATGGATAGCCACAAGCATTGCTTGCCACAATATGCTGCGCATAAAATGAAAAACTAACGACGGGACGCTTACTGCCTCCTATCGTTAGTTTTCTGTGTTTAAGCGACTTATAAAACCAATCAGCATAATCAGATCGTCATCTGACATCTTTCTCATTCCGTCCAAAGCCTTCTTGATAAGCTGAGGGTTATTCTCCTGTGCATCAAAAAATTGAAGCGGCGTGATTTCAAAATACTCACAGATGTTGAGAAACTGCTTCATAGACGGCATAGAACGCCCGGAAGAAATCGCCTGAATATAGCTTCTGTTCTGCCCTAACTCCATGCTCATCTGATATTCTGAAACGCCTTTTTTCAATCGTAATTCTGTGATTCGATTGCGGATAAATTCTTCGTCCATACGCTCACCTCTCTGCTCTTTTAGCATAGCAGAAAGCAATTCTTGATACTTCGTATGTATTGTGTTATAATTTTGTAATATAACCTTTATACGCATTATTATTTGCGTTATTTTTGCTTTATATGCGTAATCACGGCAGTTATCAAGGGTGATTTATATGAATCAGTATGCCTGCGCCATTACCGGCCACCGACCAACAAGATTTTGCTTTGGATATAATGAGGAAGATCCCCTATGCCAAAAACTAAAAGAATGTCTCCTGGAGCAGTTTCGGATACTCCATGACGAGAAATTTGTCTGTACTTTTTTTGTCGGCGGTGCTCTTGGTGTGGATATGTGGGCTGGAGAACAGCTGCTGACATTGAGAGCACAAACGGGATACGAGGATATTAAAATTATCGTTGTAGTTCCCTTCATCGGCTATGACTCTAAATGGCCGGATCAGAGTAAACATAGATTGAAAAAGCTGATCCAAAACGCAAACGATTCTATTGTTATTTCACATTCTGCGGATGTTTCCAGTTATAAAAAAAGAAATTATTATATGGTCGATCATGCAGAGTACCTTATCGGTGTGTTTGATAATCAGAAAAAGCTGCGCTCAGGTACAGCACAGACAGTCAACTATGCCTTGCATCAGGGAAAAGTAATCACTCTGATCCATCCAGACACTATGGAGATAACAGCCCCTGCGCCTTAACAAATTCACAAAAATTTTTCATTAGCATTTCCAACAAAATATTTTCATTGAAGGGGTGCTGTGATATAATAAGATATAAAACTACGCTCAGAACAAATGGTGCCGCTATGAACAAATATATTGGACAGCAATTTGCTGCTTTAAGATACGAAAAAAATATTTTGGTTGT
>OGFM01001201.1_pt1 | contig 17052 bp, 26 predicted proteins | sample 1570871 | NCBI WGS metagenome assembly OGFM01 (sample SAMEA2581957, study PRJEB24529) | metagenome | biome: Human gut stool | place: China | collected 2011
GATACTGATGAGCCTTTACCAATAGTTCCTGTACCACGAATATTGAATTCTTTGTCCTATATAAATCTTATTATTTATTTTATTTGTAATTTTATAAATTCCACAAGACATTATATTATATTTCTCCTTTATTAAGCGGGCGGGCGGGCGATTGGATCTGACCCGTTTCAATCTAATAGGTAGTGTCGATTTTTTCGCAAAGAATCCAGATTCACTCTTTAAAAGAGCATTATTCATGCAACTTCCTACCCTAATATGTAATATTTATGGTTTCCAACCATAAGTGAGAAATAATATTCTCAAACAGCTCTTACGGGATTCGAACCCGCCGTCTCCTGCTTACAAAGTAGGTGTTACATATACTATTTCCTCCCCGTCTTCAAATTTAACGGTAATTATATCCGGATACCTAGGCTGGTTAGATGTATATGGAAGATATCTCATGTTAATAATCTTTCCATTTTTCTTATGTCCAGTTTCACACTGCTCACATTTCTTTTTGTCTCTGTATTCTATCCCGCATACTTCGCATTTCCAATGTGTAGTTTCTTTCATCTTTTTTTCTCCTTTTCTTTTTTGTATTTTAGGAAAAATATTCTAAAATATTTTCACACCGAATGACTTTCTCGCCACTTCCAAATGCATCATTCCAAGGTGCCTGATTCTGTGTCAGAGTCGTTAAATCGGCTGCAGAAAAATCAGCAAATCTGTCAACTACTTCTTCAATCCTTTTTCTGTCTTCTTTTTCAAATTCTTTTTGTATCTCCTCTAAACTCCGGCATCTGGCTTGAATATCAGTGCTACCAAACTGCTTATATTTTTTGTATACTTCTGGAATCACCGGTCCAAAATCCCATGCTTCTATTTCTTCTAAAAAGCAAGGCTTTTTTGTTTGTATCAGAGAATACGCCTGAATCAGATAAAGAATTTTCTGAAGTTTCAAATTAGAAATACCATAATCTTTGACTTCACTGTATGTAATTATATATTCTACCACATCTTGCACGTCGTACATTTTTCTGCTCCTTTTTGTTTTTCTTTACACTTACAGTATACCAGAATTTTCAAAATGCGATTTTTTGCGGATTATTTTTTGGTTTCTACATTCAGCCAAGAATCAGACAAAATCAGTGAACGGTAGAGGAGTCGAACCTCTAACACCGCCGTGAGATGGTAATGTCTTAATCACTTGACCAAGGAGCCTTATTTATGATATTGCAAAGCACTTAATTTAATATGTTGCTTAACCTATTAAGCTATTTGTAAACTTTCATCACAAAACTGGATTCGAACCAGTAATCTACATAGTAGAATTTGCTGTATGTGCTTTTTTATATATTTATTATATCATAATTTTTTTAAAAAATCAATTAATGCTTAATGAGGATAGTGGGACTTGAACCCACGACTCTCAAATTAAAAGTTTGATACTCTTCCAACTGAGTTATATCCTCTAAATTTGGCTTTCCACAATAACATAAGCCATAAAAGTTATTGTGAGTCAAGTTTGACGCTCAAACTTATTTTCCTCTTAAAAAGCATATAACGACTAATCTTTATTGAATCTTTCTCGTAGATTCGAAGTGAGGTTCGTTAATACACTATCTCTTCTTGAACGACATAACGCCAGTCTGTTATGCAAGACCTATGCATTTCTCCTCCACATTTGAATGTGTTCGTAAACCTCATAGCAGTTTACTAGGTGACTGATGGGATTCGAACCCATATAATCTAAAGTCACAATTTAGTGCATTACCTTATCTGCCACAGCCACAGTGGCGGAAACAGGAGTCGAACCTGATGTCTTTAGGTTATGAGCCTACTGAGTAAACCGTTTCTCTCTTCCGTAAACCGGAATGACAGGATTCGAACCTGCGATTTCTGGATCCCAAATCCAGCGTCTTACCAAACTAGACCACATCCCGCAAACAAGACAAAATAACTTAGCTTCTTTAATCCCCAATTAAATGCTTATATAAATTGCTGTTTTTGTCTTTACTTTATTATATATTTATTATATCATAAATTTTTTAAAATTTCAATTAAGATTTTTATTATCTAGCTTATATAAAAACTTTTGAAAAGAAAATATAATAAGAAAATTAAAAATCTATTGCATTGTCAAAATAATGACCATCAAGAGGAACTCCATCTACTGAAACATCATTTACAATTATATCATCCCAGCTTTCTTTTACATCCGCCTCACATGTGCGGAAACCATGCTCTTGATAATCCATATCTTCAATTTTTTTTAAATCAGAAGGTTTCCAATTTTTAGAATGATTATATCCATGCCGCCTTTTATTATTAGTTTTTGCTGAGCAGAGTGGACAAGAGCAATGAATCTTACCTTTTGAGTAAGCTCCATCTACTTGATACCAGTCATACCCATAACAATGTTCACTAATATTCTTTTTTCTTTTGATATGTTTAATTCTTTGCTTGCGGTAATAGGCTCTATTTCTTCTACTAGGCATTTAACATATACTCCATAAATTTAGTCACATCAGATTTCTCATAACAAACTAACTCCATTTCAGGAATCTTTCCATCGGAAAAAACTTTTGCCAAAGCTACATACTGTGTTAATGTAGATTTCAAATTAAGTCTGTCACCCTGTCCTGTTACTAATTCTACTTTACCTTTACAAGAGTCAACTACTTTGAAAAACTTATCAATATCGGTTACATTATGTATTTTCATTCTTTTATATTTCTCCTTCCCATTTTATACTTTTGAGATATTTAACTATCTCGAACGCCGCAGGTAGGATTCGAACCTACAGCCCCTCTCGGAGCAGCTGTTTTGATTTCTAAACTCATTCTGTTTTTGTTATTAAAGTATTACTCCATTTAAACCCATAAGCTGTTTTTCTTTGTCCTATAATAACTTGTTTGATATGTGCTCCACCAGAAGGCTTTCCAAGTGCCTTTCCTGCGGCAGAACAAGAATCATAAGTAGCAATTAAGTTATTTTTTAAATCATACTGGTAAATATTATCTTTTGTTTCAACTAATTGAGTTTCTGTTCCTTCAATAATATTTTTAATAACTTTTTCTGCTACACAGTTATCTAACAAAGTTACCTGAGTATTAGAAGTTTTTTGTTTATTAAATGTCAAAGTCTTGGTCGCCGTTCCACATAGCTCAACAGGAATAAGATAACATCTATCCTTATAATAAGTTGCAAATAAATCAATTTGCTCTTTATTATACGATTGAGTTTGATAACCTTCTCGATTCATTCTTACGCTTCTAATACTAAATTCAATTCCATTACTTTTCTCAGTGCAAGTTTTTATTTGTACTCTTAATAAAAGATTATCTATATCTAAAATTAAATCATATCGACAATCTTCTCCTAAAGGGATACTAACATTATACCCTAATTCAGTCAAATATGCTTGCACTTTTAATTCTGTTGTAAGTCCCTTGATTTTACTTTCGTTCATCAAAACCACCTTTTTACAGAATTTGTTGAAATCAAGACAGAGCCTCCTCCCCACTAAGGTACTGCGGCATATACAAGGCTTACTTGTTTATTTAATTTTTAAGAGCAAATAAACTAAATCTCTTTTTATAGCTTTACATTTCTATAAAACTATCTCATCAACTATATTATCGTATAATTGCTGCATAAAATAAGCCTTTATTTATTTATTTTAAAAATCTGAAAGTAATTCAGTGAGTTCATCTTCTGCTCTCTGCTCCAAAATTTCTGCATCGTTGATGTAAGCAGTCATTTCTTCAAGATACTCTGACGCTTTATTATATTTTTCGATTGCTTCTCTAAATTTACCAGAAGCTCTCTTAACCCTTTTCTTTGCAATTTTTGCATTGCATCTTACTGCGGCAAGATCTTTTCCTTTCTCCAGATCAAATGTATCCTCCGGGTTGCATTTTGCTTTCCCTTTAACAATTTTTCCCGCGTATGTGGTAACCGCCACAACAAGATTTTTTGAAGTATAAAACTTATAATTATACATATTCAGGTCTGTAAACATATTATCAATCTCCTTTTCTTTTGATATAATAATTATATCATAATTTTTTATTATTTTCAAACGTGCGGTAGAGGATTCGAACCTCTGGACCAGGGGAATCCCCGGTCGGTGGATTAGCAATCCACTGCAATCAGCCTCTCTGCCAACCGCACAGATGGGAAGAGCAGGTAACGATCCTGCATCTTAGGATTTTCAGTCCTACGCTTTTACCATATAAGCTATCTTCCTCTGTGACCGTTTTATATGCTTCCTATACGAGAAAAACAGTCTAAAAAACTCCATTTATCAGTTTTACTTTTTACTTCTGGATAAAGTAACAAACCATGTCATCTAAAAATTCCATCTTTTAATTCTAAAACTTAAGCTTAAGTGTCTTTACGAGAAAGCTAGATGCGGTTGCTTATGAAGAATTCCAAATCTTCTCTTTCTTTCTCTTAAAGAAATAATTTAATTTTCTAATTTTCTAATTTTCTATGGTGTTGCTATTATTTTTACCATAGAATACGGGAAGTGGGACTCGAACCCACAAAATTGAGTTTCTAAGACTCACGCGTATGCCATTCCACCATTCCCGCATAGTGTAGGTAACCTTCGCAGAAACCTACTGACTTGCCGATAACTTACATAGTCTCGTATATCTCTTACGCTGAACTATCCTCTCTCCGCAAATACTACCGTAAGGTATAACACCCTGTTGAGATATTTATAACGAAGGTTTTAATGCTCCTATTGGGATTTGAACCCAAATGATTTCTCCGTAGCTTTTGAGACTACTGCGTATGCCATTCCGCCATAAGAGCTTAATGAAGGTGGTGGGATTCGAACCCACAATGTTTCTAATGTAGCGGATTTTAAGTCCGCTCTGTCTCGCCAGTTGCAGCACACCTCCAAATGAAGAGTTTTAAACTCTTCAGTTTGTTAATTTATTGTAAGGGAATTAACACCCTAAAGGAAGGAAAACAGTTTCATGAACGAATGGGCGTGGTGGGATTCGAACCCACATAGTTCTAAACCAGCGGATTTTAAGTCCGCCACGTATACCTTTCCGTCACACACCCAAAATGGATAGATTCAAAGGCTCTTTACTCCCCGAGAGGATAAAACCTTAATATTAAGCATTGACATTAAAGGCTTTGCTAATAGAAAGCTATATCTATCCAACTTTCAAGACAAAAGATTTAATTTATCAGTCTGTAAAATTATTTAATTATTTGATTATTTGATATTTTAATTATAATGGACGTCCGCAGTACTTTTTGACAGGCACTTCTGCCTCCACGATTTAACCGAATCGCTCGGACAAGAAAACTCACTTGCGTTGCACATCTATTGTCTGCCCATATGCTTTGACTATCGTAGGTTTTTAAAAAGTAAGCCTATAAACTTGATGCTTAAGAATGGATTTGAACCACCGACCTCATGTTTATCAGACATGTGCTCTAACCAACTGAGCTACTTAAGCTTATATTTCTTTTCTTTTCTTTTGATATATTTATTATATCATAATTTTTTATTTTTTTCAAATTATTTTTAGAGCCTATGCTATATGTTTACACCACCGCCACCTAAATAGTCGCTACCTTGCTCAGAAAGAGGAATTTAATATTTTGTTTTTACAGAAAGGTACAAAATAAACCTATGTCATTTTATAACACAATTTAAAGAAAGAGGTGTGCAACACTAGTTTTTTGCACTCACGGCATTTAGGCATCCGCGTTTCATATGACGTCATCTAGTTTTTGCCATGCTTCTATTTTTTAGCCATATTAGCAAAAGATAAGAGAAACACTAACGAATCTTACTTTCACCCACATTCGGGAACGGTTTCCTAATTCAAACCGCTAAAGTCACTTCATCTCGCATGAAGAGCGTTTGTTCTTATTTACTAATAACTTCCTAGGTTTATCTGTAAATAAAAGACAAAATTGCGGCGGGTGGGATTCGAACCCACGACCTCTTGGTTATGAGCCAAGCGAGCTTCCAGACTGCTCTACCCCGCGATATTGTAGGGATTTTTACGAGATACTTCTTTGTAATGCTACCGTTACACCATACGTCCCCTAAAACGCAGTGGGATTCGAACCCAACACCTTTTCTTGACCATAAAAATAAGAAGAAAAAATCGCTGTATGTATCTCAAACATCCCATATAGGATTCGAACCTATGAATAATAGATTAGAAATCTATTGCCTTTTCCACTTGGCGAATGGGATAGAAAAGAATCTGTTGCCGCAGATTCTCCAAAACTTATTTAGCATTTTATTGGAAACTCGGCAAAGAATCCGCCATTCAGCTAAAATGATTTCTTCAAATTAGACCATCGCCGGCATCCTCAGTGCCAGCCAGAGAATCGAACTCTGTAACTCTTCAATCTAAGTTTTTTGTAGTATAACCTGTCACTACCAAACACTGCACACTCATATTTTATTAGGAACGTGCCCAAACCTAATTCTACTACGATGATATTTACTTAATATCGCCGCAGATAAATGACTCTAAGAGGAATCGAACCTCTGTCTACAGATTGAGAGTCTGTCGTCTTAGACCGCTTGACTATAGAGCCGCAAAACTTATTATTCTACTTCCTCTGGTTCCTCATTCATAATAAATTCCCAGTATTCAGCATCATCATAAAATTCTTCACACTGTGGACCTAAGTCAAAATCATCAAACATAAATATCATTTCCTTTCTTTCTTTTGATATATTTATTATATCATATATTTTTTAAAAAATCAATTAAGATTTTTTAATTTACAAGACAGATTTATTAGATCTATAAGAATTTTAAGTTCTTTTAAAAATAATATTGCAGTATCTGTCTTAAAATCACACCAGCGAGACTTGAACTCGCGTCTGAAGCTTGAAAGGCTTCTATCCTGTACCTACTAGACGATGGTGTGTTTCTTTTCTTTTGATATATTTATTATATCATATATTTTTAAAAAAATCAATTAAGATTTTTTTCAATCACTCTTAACAGGCTCGAACTGTTATCTTTACCTTGAGAGGGTAATATCCTATTCCTTTTAGACGAAAGAGTGTTATAATATGTGCGATCAGCTTTAACGCACTTGATGCTTATTAAGTTGGTATTATAAGCATCTTTCATACAAATGGTATTACCAACAGTCATTTATACAAAGTTTTCCCTTTGATCTAATGACTAGCTTGACATTCAAGTCTACCGCATCCTCGCGGACTAACTCCATTAGCTTTTAACCAGGTCTATCACAGTTAAGGAGTTTTATGTGTGTTCCTTCGCCACAGCGTGGGCGGTGATGGAGTCGAACCATCCGAGACCGAAGCCATCAGTTTTACAGACTGACCCGCTACCCCTACGGTATAACCACCCAAATTTTAAATACAATTAATTTTATCAAACATTGGTGCATAACTTTTAACATGATTATGTGTTAAAACGCCCATTAAAGCTTCATTTTCATTTTCTTCTACGATAAAGATACGAGCCGTATCTGTCGTAATTGCTTGTCTACCTCTTGGAGCAGTTAATAGTTTAGCACATCTTTCAACTCTTTGCATGTCAGTAGTATTAACTTCCATTCTTCCTCTAGAACTAACTACTACAAAAACAGGCATATTGTTTTTAATCTTTGGTTTTACATCAAGAATTCTACCACACCAGTTAATATCATATTCTTCATGTACATCTGTTACTACTAAATGCGTTTTTACTAATACTTCCGCCATCTTATCACTCCTTAAAAGAATTGAAAAAATTCATTATATCTTCATTTACCTTTCTAGTTTCAATATCTTTACCTTTTGGTGCAGGCTTAGACTGATGAAAAGGATGCTGCTCTTTCCAACAAGATAAAAAATGCTTTGTCAATTTTTGCTCCTCTTGAAATCTTCTGTGACAAGTTGGACATATGTACATTTTATACTCTCCTTTTGTATATATTCATGTACTAACTGGGGTAGCTGGATTTGAACCAGCGAATACAGCAGTCAAAGTGCTGTGCCTTACCGCTTGGCGATACCCCATTATTCTGAAGCATGGGACTTACCTAGAACGTTCCCTCACAGACAAGCTTCTGTGCCATCCCCGCGTGTTTTCAGTTTTTTATTGAGTCATGCGGCAAACATACACGGTTTCAAGCCAGGACTCTGTAATTTCGAGATATATTTTATATATTTGATTAAAGCTCAAATCTAAAATTATTTGCTGTATATATCTCTCTTTACTTTATATAATTATTATATAATATTTTAATTTAAAAATCAATTAAAATATTATTCTGAGAATGAGGAACTCAAATGTATAAATCATAGTAATATTAATATACCTTACTACTTGGTATTACCTCATCTCAAACTGCCCCGGTGGGGATCGAACCCACAACACGCTGGTTAATCAGAAGTTGAGATTTGAACTCAAATATTTTTCCCATTGCTCATCAGTGTATTTATCAATTCCTTTTTTATTTTATAAATATAAAGAATTAACATTATGAGTTAATCACTGTTGACCATAGTTCAAATGCATTACTTATGCTACTCCCGCACAGCCAGCCGTTCTACCATTGGACTACAGGGCATTAAAATGTTACAAGATGCTCTTATTAAATTTTTTCGCCTATACAGAAAATCATTGCTGTATTGCATCTTTAATATTTTCTTTTGATATATTTATTATATCATAATTTTTTTAAAAAATCAAATTGTTTTAAACTTAGGAACAATTTTAACCCCTACCATGGTATCTAGGTCTATTTTTTTCAGCCAGGTTTAACCTAGTTTATTTTTTTCCTTCTAAGTACGCAGACATCTTTTAGTTCATTTAATTACTTACAGGCTAACTAAGTGAGGAATACGCACTTTCCGCAATCTCTAAACACCTAGGCTTTTAAGTACAAAGCCCTAAACTCGAAATTTCCTAGCTTGTTTTCTGGCACAACCTTGGATTCATTCTTGCTAAAAAAGTTTAAGCCATATGTTTTTCTTTATTTCTTATGTATTTATTATATCATAATTTTTTCAAAAAATCAATTTAAGATTTTTGTCATAACTTTTTTATTTACATCCTAAAAAATATCCATAATGACAAAGTAAATCTTCAATATTAGACCTTCCAACAGGATTCATTGAATGACAAACAAAACCGTATAAAGGAATTTTATTTTCTACAATATATTTTGCAATGTCATATCCTGTTTTCTTTTGACCTAAGTCATGGTCTAAACTAATAAAGACGTTACCTTGACAACAATAAATCTTTAAAGCTTTAATTGCTTGTCTATAAGTTCTACAAACAACTTTTTCTTCACCCAACCACATTAAGTTCTTTGGAATAGGTCTTTCATCGTCAACCCAAATAAAAGTTTTAACTTTGCTCATATTTCATTCCCTCTCTTATTTCTTATATAAATATTATATCATATTTTTTATAAAAAATCAAAAGAAACAGACAGTTTAGGAATCGAACCTAAATCTAAATCTAAATTTTTGGAAAATTTTATGCTACCATTGCACCAACTGCCCTCTTAACTATTTAATACCAGCCATTAGCATCCCAAAAAGCTAACGCTGCGTCCCAACTTCCGTATCTTTCCGCCACATATTGCTCTGCAACTCGCTCTTGATTTTCTGCGGAATAATCTCCATTTAACATAGTGTATGTTAATTGGTATCTTCCTATATACTCTCCTGTTGGGCTAATAGCATTATAATCGCCACCAGATTCTCTCTGAGCAATAATTTCTTTCGCAGAATTAGTATATTCATATACATACTCAACTACATTATCTTCTATAGATAAATCTATATAATCTTGCTCTGTACTTAAATATTCGTTCCATGCAAAATATTGTTTACCATCTATTTCAATGATATCCCAACCATACTCTCCACTTATTCCAATTCTATGCACTTCAGTATTTGACTTTAATACCATTATTCGCTCTGAGTCGATAGAAGGAATATTTCGAATATTCAAATTTGCTGTAGTATATACTTCTTCATCTACTCTTTCAGATGAAAAAAGTACATACTGATTTTCTGAATCTACTATTTGAAAATCGTTATTTTCATCAACAGCAATAAGAACTGGCTCTGAATTAAATTTATTTTGATATTCAACGTTTGCCGCGGAAACTGGCAAACTTAAGCTGAACATCATTCCGCCAATTATTAACACTTTTGTAAGATTTTTCATTGTTTTCTCGCTTTCTTTTTAGTTTTTGATCCCTATAAAGAACAGTTTAAAAATAATTAAGAATCATTTTCAAATAAAAATTTTCAAATAAGAAAATTCTTTATAATAAGACCATAGGATCTCTTACTCTAAAATGAATTTTAAAGTAATTATTTCATTGTTACAATGCGGAATCTGGGATTCGAACCCAGGACAAACATCGCTTATAAGGCGACCGCTCTAACCTTGACTGAGCTAATCCCGCATATCCCCAACTGAGTCTAGCCAATGCTCTTCTGTGGGGTAGTTGATAGCTTTTGCAGATTTCGCTGCAAAGGGAGTGCATCACTGGGCTTCAGAGGTGCGAATCTCCTCTACGCATTGAATTGGCTACTCTCCCGTCCCGCCCCTGCGTCGATACCTTATTTTACAACGCGACCTTCGAAACGTTGGTTTTTTATTTCTTTATTTCTTATGTATTTATTATATCATAAATTTTTCAAAAAATCAATTTAAGATTTTTGTCCTATATTATAAAAATATTTTATAACATTATTATAATATAATATTTTATAAAATTCAAACAATAAAGTTAATCTTTCTTGACATAGAATTTATCCATAGTAAGTATTTATGACAATCTGCATATTTTTCCCAATAGAAAATCAATACGTCAGTTTTATCATTATAACTTTCAATAGTAGCATGAAATGAGTCCATTAAAAGGAAAATATACTCTTCCAAAGACATTTTTAATAACCTCGCGGGAATCCACCATTTACCAGCTATTCCCGCTAAATCAGAGGTATCATTACAATACCATTTTCCAGATGAACCTTGCCATTCACTTACTTTATACACATGACTCATAATGATACCTCTTTCTTCTTATTTATTTAAAGTCCTAATCTCTCCATTAAAGCTTTTACGTTAGCTTTCTCTTCTGCTGTAGGCTCAATTAAAGATGAATCTGTTGCATTTGAAATAGAGCCTACAGTTAACTTATCTTTTGTCTGCGATACTCCCGGCAAAGCCGCATCACTTCCGCGATCTACATTGACTTTTGCACAGGTTAATGTTACTTTAATCTGAACTTCCTCGCCATTCTCCATCATAGGAATACGAATTTCTTTATCGAATTTAAAAGAACCTTCAAATGTATTTAAAAGCCGATTAATAATTTCTTCCTTAGCTGCCGCTCCTCTTGCCATATTTCTTTTCTCCTTTATTCTTTATGTATATATTATATAATAAAATTTATTAAAAATCAATTATCTTCCAAAGGCTTAATTATAATTTTTTCTCGTTCTAGTACATCAGATAATTTTTTTATATTATTACATATCTTACAGCTTTCACCTTTAAGACATTTCTTTCCGCAACTAATTCTCTTTTCTGAAAAAATAGGCAAAATACACCTGCTATCAAGATCTTCATTAAAGCTAAGAATTAATTCTTTTAATTGTCCAAACCATTTCTTCTCTTTTGCATACACTCGATATAAAGTCCCTAAAGATTTTTTGCTTTTGTAAAATTCAAGAGTGTCAATATATGGTTCATATAAAGATACATCTTCGGGTCTAATAAAGAATCCTTTTATATCTGGAACGCCAATCCAACCATTTTGACATACATTAGGAAAAGCTCTTACTTTTACTCCTTTAGAGTGACAAAAGGAACTAACTTTATCTAATTCAAAGCCTAATTCTTCTGTTATATATACATCTGACACACCCATATTGACAAAAGAATAAAGTACATCCCATGAATTTATATACTTATCATAATAAAACTTAAGGTTAGAATCTTTAACAATAGAATAAAACTGCCCAAAATTCGCGGAAACCGGTAATTTTAAATAAAAATTTAAGTCTGGATACTTTTCTAAGTAAGCTTTAAACAGATTTATACTATCATCATATATAAATTCTTGGGTATCTTTAATTTCTATATTTATCCTTTTATCCTTATGTAATAATAAAAAGTCTAATAAAGATAAATCTCGCTTATTAAAAGAGATATTTAATTCATCAACCTCTTTTAAATAAGGAAAATCTTTAGAATAATCTACACAAAATTTCATATTTTCTCCTCACTCAAATAAGAGGGACAGAGTCCCTCTTACCCAATATATTTATTATAAACCAGCTATCAATCCTGATTAACCAGTCTATAAGCCATACGTCTGCCATCTTCAGTTTTAACTTGCTCTTTTTCAGCAATACCCGCTTTAACCAGCTGGTTCAGACGAGCAGTAACTTTCGGCTGAGTAACATCTTCGCCATCAATCTGTGCGAAAATATCAGAAATAATCTGAAATTCATCAGTCAGACAGCTCTGAACCGCTTTTCTCAGCTCATCGCCCTCATTTCTAGTTTTTTCTGCTTTTGCCTGAGCTTTAACTCTTTTTGCTTCCAGCAGCTCTTTTTCGTGTTCAATGAAGTTAAGGATATCTTCTACACGAGAATCATCGCTTGCTCTTACGATCTCTTCAATCATTTCAAAGTAGCCCTTTTTTGTAATTTTTTCTGTCATACTCTTTTCTCCTTTTCATCTCTTCTTTATGTATATATTATACCAAAATTTTTTAAACTTTTCAACTTTCTTTTCAATATTTTAAAAGCCAACTTTACTTTTTATACAATAAATTTCTTCCAAAGATAAATCATATGATCTTAAACCATGACTGGATAAAGTTTCTTCCAGATAGTTTCCTGGATTTAAACCTAACTGTTTAATTCCAATTAAGTCTTCAATTACTTTATCTATTGCGGTTGATTCTTTTAAAAAACCTTCTGCTTCCGCCATAAAAAGTCCATATGCTAGATTCATAAAATTCCTCCTTAAAGTCCTTCTGGTTCACAATACTTTTCAATAAATTCAGAAAAACAATCTCCATAATCACAAGCTTCAATATCTAATTCTTCTGTTGTTAAAATTACGTCATCACGAATTTTATAACAACCCCAGCAAAGGTTTTCTTCCCACGCATCTTCATCTTCAATAAGATCCTGAAAATGAGAATCGTAAGATACCATAACGTCATTGGACATCTCTCTGCCAATTTCATTTGCCTGCTCTACAGCTCTTTCGTCATCCACTTCATCTACAGCAACACTATACATACCATGTAATCCGCAATAAGTATTTTCCATAGCATAGATATAAACTCTCATTATTCTCCGCCTCTTTCTTTATTTTATTATATCATATTTTTTTAAAAAAACAAAGTGAGCTTAATTCCTCTACTTTTTCTTTCTCTTTTTCTTTCTTTTGATATATTTATTATATCATATTTTTTTAAAAAAATAAAGTGAGCTTTAAAGACAGCTCACTTTCAATCATTGGCTCTAAGACAGGCATAGTTTTAATATAGACTTCTGCCTGTCTTAAATCTAATTCTTTTATTTCTTCATACCCACACCATCGGTTATATTTAAGGCAGAGTTCTTTCCAAGAGTCTAATGAGACGACATTTATTCACTATCTTCTTTTAATTCTTCTCTAACTCTCATTAAAATTTTACCAAGTTTATTTTCTTTCGGCTTTTGCTGACATTTTAAACATGCACAAGAACCCCAATAATTGTCATGCCAATAGTTTCCCTCCACTAATTTCTCATTATTAGTCGCTAATAATTTAGCCTTCATTTCTTTATTTTTAAATTTGTTTAAGATAATTTCATACATAACCTGATCTTTTACTTCTTCCCAATCACTTCTTATTTCTACCTTTCTTCCTAATCGTTTTGCTTTACCTGGTGTATCAGCTTTTTTAATCGCTTCTTTTTGCATTATATTAAGCGTTTTTGCCGCTTGAAATGCGTGTTCTGAAGTTGGATATTTTACACCATAATATTCTATTTGACATGGATAAAAATTTGATAAAAAACTGTATTCTCCATTAAAAGAAGTAATCATTATAGCCAATTCCTCCTATTTTTTTCAAATTTCTCTTTTTTCTCTTTTTTTAAATTAAGACGAGCTGGTTTTCCGCCTTTTAATGCCCTATACTGTTTGCATTTTTGACATGTTTTTCTAAACCATACTTTTGTTTTTCTTTTAGAGCAAGGTCCACCTGCATATGTATAGTACTCACAAACTATTTCTCTATCTCGCATATTTTTTCCTCCTAAAGATACATTATAATACTATAAACAATAAATACAATCATTAATAGAATAGAAAATGACAAAAATTTATTTAAGTATTTTTTTATATCAGATAAATCTCTTGTTGTATAATTTTTTATAATATAAAAAAGCTCAAAGCCGCCAACAATCCCTACTAAAAGAATAATCTGAAATAAATCCATAATTTACCCTCCTTTTATTCATATCAATGATCATTAATCATTAAAACCAGAGTAATCAATTATAACAGGTCTATCTCCTATATACCCAATATTAGCCTTATGCAAGTCCCCTACACAGGCATTTTTAATAAACTGTAAAAATTCTTCTCCTTTTATTTCTCCATAATATTTAAAAGCATCACATAACCAATACTTATTAAAATAATCATAGTTGTGATTATAACAAAGAGAATCAATTTTTTCATAGTCTTCTTCAGTATATTTTTTTCTATATTCTGTTTTTTCAGTTTCGCAAGAATAGAATATATCCTCATAAATTTTCGCAATTTCTTGCACATAAATAGGGTAGTCGTGAATAAAACCAATACATTCAGTTTTTGCAAAAAAATCTTCTACTGCCTCTTCTTCTGCCAAAGCATAAATGTCACATTCAACTTGACAATAGTTCCATTCGTCGCCTTCTACACTCATTGGCGACTGTGCTCCTGTAAATTTAGAATAACTGCTAATCCGTTTCCTTTTTACCCCTTTCTTAGTGTTTATTTCAATCATTTTATCTTTGTAACGTCCTGAAAAAGGAATCTTAATTACAAAATTTTTATCAGGCAAGATAAAAACAATTTTTGTGGCTCCATAATGATAATCATAATTAAGATCTTCTGGAAGGTATTTTAGAATTTTCTCTTCAAAGCTATATTCTGTTAATTCTCCATCAAAAATACAGTCTTTAAAAATAGAAAGTACTGATTCTGCTAATTTTTTATCCATTTATTAAATCCCTCTTCTTTTCTTTTATATATTTATTATATCATATTTTTTAAAAAAAATAAAAGAAGAGAATTATTCTCTTCTTTTATTCTTAATTCTAATATATAATTCTTGGAATCTTATAAAGTTCGCGGGATTACCTCCATTATCTGGGTGCGAAACTTTCATAGCTAGTTTAACTGCATCTTCTAAATCTTTGTCAGGATTAATAGTTTTGTTGGAATTAACAGAATAGTTAGAAATAAAACCCCTTTTTAGTTTTATTGTTAACAGTAGCAGTTGTTTTTCTCGTAATATAGCTTTTTCATATTCTTCTTGTAAAATTTGATTTCTTTTTTTAAGGTCAAATATTTTAAATAGCATTGCTATTATAATATAAGTTATAATAACAATGGGTAAGCATATATAAGGAAATGCCGTAATTAACATACTACTCTCCAATCTCTTTAATGACACATCGAGTTATCTGAGTTGTTTTTACATCTCTAAATTCTTCGTGCTTTTTAATAGTACCTGTTAATAAAATTGGACAGCCTTTTTCAAGAGACAACTCTTTCTTAGTGAACCAAACTAAGATGTCATGTCCAATTTCAAAAGTATGAATGTTAGTCCAACCATACCTAGATTCAAACCCTTTTGTTGACTTATAGATCGCGGTTTGATCATATAAACGCTCACCAATCTGACCTACATATTCTGATAAGCTAGGTCCTTCCGCGTGTTTAAATGCTTTATTGATTTTTTCTTTTGCAGTTTCTAAGAAAAAAGCATTTTGAAATTTCTCACTCCACTCTAAAATATCATCAAAAGTGAAACTAATCATTCCATATCCCGCGGGTAAGTCTAATGGCTCTGGACTGTGCCATTTTAAAAGAGGAGAGAATCTGCATCCTAATTGTTTTAATTTTTCTTTAATACTATAGGTATCATCCCCAAAGATACAATAGGTGAATCCATCCGCGGAAAATCCATTTTTTTCTAACCATTCTGCTTTTGTCATAAATAAATCCCTCTTTCTTTCTTTTTGATAAATATATTATATAATATTTTTTTAAAAAAATAAAGTTATATAAATATAAACTATTTATATAACTTTATATTCTACTATTTTATTTAGTTTAATTAAAATAAATCGTCTTCATCTTCATCTATTGTTTTTCCATAGTTATCATCTACCTTTAAAGCATGCTTCATTTCATAAGTCATGAAAAGACCTACTATAAAGCTAACTATTACTATAGATATAACTGATGCTACCCAAAGCGGTAAACCAAAAGCCCAACTTATAATCAGTCCAAGGCAGTAAATCCCTCCAAGATACAACATAATTGTTCCTAATATGCAAGCAATTCCCATTAAAAAGAAAAACATTTTTAATTTTCTCCTTCCCATTTTATTTTCTTTATCATCATATTTCCGTCATAAGGGATATATTCTGGCGGAGTATGTGGAAAGAAAAATTCTTTAATTTGTTCAATCTCTTTTATTGTAATACCCGGCTTAAAATCTCCTGAAAGTGTAACTGCCGCCAATGTTTCAGCATCAGTAATTTCAGTGTGATTATACCAGTTTTCTACTTTTGCTTTAAAATTTGCTTTTAAATCTAAAGTTAGCGGAAAACCTTCTAATTTAAAGAAAGTTTCAATTTCTTTCATTGTAGCTTCGATCAGTTTTGTGTTTGTCATATACATTACCTCTTTCTTTTGATATGTTTATTATATCATAAATTTTAAAAATAATAAAGTATATTTCTTTTATTAAGATAAAAAAATTATTATAATTAAGCAGTATAAAATACTGCTTAATT
>OGFM01001203.1_pt1 | contig 17005 bp, 13 predicted proteins | sample 1570871 | NCBI WGS metagenome assembly OGFM01 (sample SAMEA2581957, study PRJEB24529) | metagenome | biome: Human gut stool | place: China | collected 2011
AAGGAATTATTAGAATAAAGCAACTTTATGAACAACAAATGTAAAATTGGAGTGAGTGATATGAAAAAAATGAAGGACGCACTTGTATTTATAAATAGTATACTTAAAAAGGTGCTTAAATAGGAGGCTGTTATGACAAAGGCGAAGAAAATAGTCAGCCGTTGCGAAAGCTGTGTGAATTACGTTTTTGATGAGGATTGTGAATGTTACTGCTGCATGGTCGATCTTGATGAGGACGAAGCATACAGATCAATGAGCGACAGCGAATATAGCTGTCCTTATTACAGGCTTGATGATGAATATGCTGTTGTGAGAAAGCAAAATTGATGATAGATCGGTGAATACATGAAATTTGCCGATCTTTTCTTACTTTATTGAACGTGTAAAGTCTGAAAGCTTGTCGGTGTAGCTATGTAAAGCTTATTTGCTTTGCAGTGAACATTTGTTGCTAAATAAGGACCGATCTGGGGCTGAATTAATATTTGGCTAATGATAGAAATTTATTTATCAAAGTTTACAAAATATTAATAAATACAGTATTAGTATACAATGTTAAAATATTGACTATGCAGGCTGCTATAATCAAAATAGGAAAGATTTTTTGGTGCAAAGTTGCAATTAGCGTAAAAAGGCAGGTTTCGTATTGTTTCATGTTCAAGGCTAATAAATATGCCGTTTTATCATCTGCCGGCACTATGAAAATGATAAATCAATATTGTGCGAACTATCAGTATATTTATATGTAATAAAATACAAATATGATATATTGTGGGATTGACAAATGGAAAATCAAGTGATATAATACTTGTAATTATATAGGCATACTGCGTCGGAGGTGAGGCTTTTGAAGGATAAGGCGCTTGAAAAATTGTCGAAAAATGAGCTGCTCGAGTTAATGCTTTATCTGCGAAAAGAATATGATAAGCTTAACGCAGAGAATGAAAAGCTTCTTCAAAAGCTCGAAGATAAAAAAAGTATCACTGACCGACTTGACAGGCTGGAGCGGCAGGTAGCTGCACTGACAGGTCATAAGCTGGTTGTTGAGCAGCCGGTAGTGGAGGAAGATCATGGCGGCAGATAGCAAGAACGAGGTGTTAAAAAAACCTGAGCTTCCTGATGTCCAGACACTTGAGCGGGTGGTAAAAAAGCATCATGAAAGGCGGGAATATCTGAGGATACTCCGCAGCACCGTGGCGTCGCTTCTTGTTGTGGCAGCGGCAGCAGTGATCATATCAATGTTATTTTTGCCTGTTTTGAGAGTAACGGGTACAAGTATGACGCCGACTTTGCATGACGACGAGCTGGTGGTGTGCAGAAAGCGTGGAAGCTTTCAGAAGGGCGATATAGTTGCGTTTTATTATAATAATAAGATACTGTTGAAACGTGTTATCGCTACAGCAGGAGATGTGGTGGATATCAAGGAGGACGGTACTGTTATCGTCAACGGAAAAACCTTGAATGAGCCGTATGTTGACGGCAAAGCTCTGGGAGAATGTGATATCGAGTTGCCTTATCAGGTGCCTGACGAGAGAATATTCGTTATGGGCGACCACAGATCTACGTCTGTTGACAGCCGTACAAAGAGGATAGGCTGTATTGCTGAGGAAGCAGTGCTTGGAAAGGTCTCACTGAGGATATATCCTTTTAAAAGGATAGGCACAGTGGACTAGCGTTTATTATAAATAGTGTATAATTTCGGAGGGAGTGATCCGTTTTGCAGAATTTTAACGGTAAAGTTCGGCAATATCTAAAAGAAAATGAAAGGAAAAAACGCAGCCGTTTGTTCGGTGTGGTGCTGTCTGTAGTTATGACAGTGTCAGTGCTGGCAAGTCTTGTTATGCCTGCAATAAGTGCCACTGAGGGTACTTCCGTGGCAGGTGGAGATGTTTCCTATAACGGCGGAAGCTATTCTTATAAGGATGCGAATAGCGTCACGATAAAATCCTATGATGCGGTCGGTTCAGGAAAAGACCAATCTAAAAAGATCGAATTCAATGTGGAATTTAATTTTGACAAGGGCGAAATGACCAATAGGTATATTTATTTCCCTATCGACGATAATGTTAGCCTGCCTGAGGGCGGTATACCGTCAGACGGAACCTGGGGCGATGTCGAGGATACTCACTTCGATGAAGGACATGGAATTTCAGGTAAGTACAGAGTCGACGAGATAGATGGAAAGAAGTATCTTTTTATTGAGTTTGACGAGCGATATCAACATAAAAATGAGAAGGACGCTATAAGCGGTAAGGCAAGCTTTGAGGGCAATGTAAAGCGTAAGGATACAGATACAGGCGATAAGACCACTGTTGAGATAGGCGGTCAGACGGTTGAAATAGGCGGTTTCACTCCGCTCACTATGTCTGCCGTAAAGGACGCAAGCGAAACTGCAGACGGAGTTAAGTGGACTATCACAGTGAACAATCCTGCAAAGAAGCCTCTTGACAGGATCGAGGACAAGCTTTTTAAGGACGCTGTAGACGGCAGTTTTGTTGTTTCACCTGAGGGTGCGGGAAGCTATGACGCTGCAAGCGGAAAGTTTGTTTTCAGCGATGGATTCAGTGAAGAAAATGTTACCATAAGCTACACTACCCCATATCCTACAAGCGACCCGAATTTCGTTATGTCAGGTAAGGTGGAAAACAAATCCACTACATATGACAAAGACGGAAATGGAGTAAAAGCAGATAAAACTATTTATTCTGAATCAAAGAAGGATAAGATCTCAAAAACTGGCAAGAATGTTGACTACGACAATAATGAAGTCACATGGGAAATAGTTGTAAGCAACCCTAGCGGTGCAGACCTCAAGGGCTATCACCTTTATGATGAAGCATTTCCTGATGCAAAGCTGGGAAGCTTTACACTCAAAGCTGACGATGGCTCAGATGTAAAGTACACACTTAATGGAAACACGCTTACGTTTGACGATAAAACAACAGCGTCAAAAATTACTATCGAGTATGTGACAGCTATCGATCCTGACAAGGCGGAAACTACAAATACAGTTAAAATGCAAAGACCTGATAAAAGCCAACCATGGTCTGATATCACATCAAGTGAAACTGTTTATAATAGGTATCAGATATCAAAAAGTGGTTGGATAGATAATAACACGTTAGGTATACTCAAATGGGAAGTAACTGTTAAATGTAATGACAAAAATTCTACCCTTAAAGGCAAGACAATAACTGATAATATGCTTAAAGCAGGACAGATTGTCAGCATAAAGGTTGGAAATGATACCTTTGATGCAACAGTTGCAAGTGACGGTGAGCTTGTTTTGCCTGACAGAATAGGTGACAATAACGAGGTAGTTATTTCCTATGAAACAAAGGTTGCTGACTATGATCTTGGCGACCCTGACAGCAATGGAAATTATGCAGTGAAAAATACTGCAGGTATTGACGGATTCCATTCTGACAAGACAGTTTATTATAAGCCTGTAAACGAGAAGTCAAAAACAGTTCTTGACATTTCTCAGGACGGAAGCAGTGTTACATATAAGTGGCAGGTAGAGGTCAAGCAGACAAACGGTTCCTTTAGGGGCAAGACTATAAGCGATATAATGAACGCTACGTCAAATGATGGTAAGTCAATAAAGAGCGTTCTTAACACTGATTCCATTATCATGTATGTTCAGAGAAATGGAACAGGAAGCTATGAACCGCTTGACAGTTCAAATTACACTGTAGTACCTAATGCCGACAACACTTCGTTTGAGATAAAGTTCAATGATAGTGAAGAATTTGACAATATAAACCTTGTGCAGATACAGTATAGCAGTACCGTAGATGTAACAGGTCTTGACGAAGGTACTATTATAAATGTAAATAACAAGGCTACTTATAAAGGTGAAACATTCGAGCCTAGTGCAGATAAGACTAAGTTTACTATAGGCGACAGCTCCAAAGCACCTTATGAAAAGTATGACGCTGCAAGCAGCACAGCAGGTGACACAGTGCATGATCTTAGCAGCCTGCCTATTGTTACTGTAAATGGTGTTGAGTATTACAGGTTTGATTGGCGGCTTGATATCAACAAGGACGGCACTTATAAGCGTAACGATAATGTCGAGATCGTGGACACGCTTCCGGCGGGAATGATATTCTACGAGAATAAGGATTATCTCAAGTATTCATTTGGAAATAGTTCTGATAAGTATGATTTTGCACAAACAACTCAGTTTGAATATTTCTATGATAAGACAGCCAATACAGTAACTTTCAAGACTGCATGGAATCAGCAGGACGCTTGGACGGCTTACTACAGTACACTTGTAAAGGTCGATGATGTTAAGAATGGTGTTTACAAGAATGGTACTGCAGCGTTCAAAAACACAGTTCAGGATAAAGCTGGAAAATATCCGGAGAGAAGCCAGACGCAGACAGTTAAGGAAAAGAACTTGAAGAAAAGTTCCTCTCCAAAGTCCACCGGCTGTGAGATAACTTATACCATTGATGTTAACCCTAAAAAGCTTAAATGCTCAACAAACGGAATGATAACTCTCAACGATGTTATCAAGTGCGGAGGCACGGCTGTAGTTAAGACAAAGGACGCTCAGGGTAACATTCAGACAAAAACGGTAAGCATAAATGGCAATTCCGCTGTTGACATGGATCTGAAGTCTATCAAGGTATTTGACGCAGATACGGGTGCAGAGCTTGCTGTGAGTGATTACAGTTATGTGATATCAGATCCGGAGGCAGTTGACAGCACAGTTTCTTGCAGTGCAGATGTTATTACCAACGAAAAGGGCAAGTTTATCGCTAACTTTATTCCAAGTGAAAGTATTGTTGGCGCTAAGGGTACTATTGATCTGACTTTGCCTGAAGGCTACGAAACCGGAAATATAAAGAGTTACTATGTGGCTTATGGCTATATGGACGGCAACAGCTTCAAAGAAGTAAAAGCCTTTGCCAACAAGAGAAGCGAGTGGTCAGATTTTGGCTCAAGCATATCCGTCCCTGTGGAAGAGGTTTCTTCTGAGAAGGCGGGCGGTGTTTTCAGAGTCGAATATGAATACAGGGATGGCAGTGGCTTTTCAAACACTGAAGTCAGCAATGAAAAAATGCTTTCGGCTGTAAAGTGTTCCGCACTGACTGCGAAGACACGAGATTTTGTAAAGAAACTTGAAATAAACGTTCCAGATCAGCGTCACCTGAAATTAGTTTACGTTTATACAGGAAGTCCTGCAAATGATGAGGACGCTGAGAACGATGGCTATAAAGTCCATGTGTTCAATAATATATCATTTGACACAAACGGCTCTGCTGTAAATGACAGTGATGATAATGATTCCGAGTTTGAGTTGATAAATCAGTCAAAGGCGTCATCAACAACTGTTGAGCCATTTAAGCTTATGAAGGTAGACAGCGGAGACTATAGTATTATGCTTAAGGCTTCTTTTGAGATCTACAGATACACTAAGCTGGAAAATGGCACATACGATTGGCTCCCGGCAGTAGATTTCAAAGAAAATGCCGCAAAAGACAGAAGATCAGTTATCTGGGGAAATTCGGCACAGGATAAGGCGCAGACATTCAATGTAAATGCTGACGGGTCATACAATCTTGACCTTGAACCTGTTGCAGGCACCGGAGATACTGAGGGCCATCTTTATAAGCTTATAGAAAAGCAAAGTCCGGAGGGTTATCTTCTTGACGAAACTCCTATATATTTTGCTTTTAAAGTGCGTCCGGCTGTAGTTCCAAGTGAAGTCGGTGAGGACGGATATCAGTTCGTGAAGAACGGAGATATGTTCAGAGTAACAAATCTGCTGAAAGAGTTTAAGATAACTGCAAGCAAGGTTTGGAGCGATGGAAACGGCAATCATTCGGCTGAGAGCGTAAAGTTCCTTCTTGGCTCGTCTACAACTAAGGTTTTAAGCGGTGTTCCAGATGATATTCAGTGGGGCAGTGATGAGGTAACTCTTAACGAAGCTAACAATTGGAAACATGAGTGGACAAAGCTTCCTGGATATACAAAGGTCGGCAATGATTACAAGCAGCTTTACTACTATATCAAAGAGATCGATCTTGCAACAGGATATGAGGCTGTATACAGTGCAACGGCAATGAGCAAAAACACTGATGTTACAGTTACGAACGTCAAGGGACTTAACATTACGAAGGAATGGCGTGATGAGCTTGGAAACAAGCTTGCTGACAGTGAGCTTCCTGCTGGTATCGACAAGATCGAGGCAGATGTTTATGAGTCCTCTGTTGCACCAAATTCAACCTCAAGAGTGAATGGAGATAATGGAATACCAACAGATTGCAAACTTATAAAAACTGTTTCTCTGGAAAAGTCTAAGAATTGGACGGTAGCTCTTGACGGTCTTGACAAGGACAAGTATTACTATGTTCTTGAAAAGAATATACCTGACGGCTTTGGCGTTACTTATACATATTCAAATAACGGCAGTGCCACGGGCTTTGATACGATCGTCAATACCAAGAACCCGCAGAAGGTAGAAAATATGGACGTTCGCCTGCAAAAGGCATGGTCTGACGGCGATAGCAATACCCATACCAATGATAAGGTAACGTTCAATATCTATAGGTCAACAAATAAGGCTGACGTGCCTGAAAAATATAACAAGTTTACAGGCACAATGGATAAGGGACAGAATGTTAAATTCAAGATCCTTACAAGCAATGGTGCAGAAATGGCTCAGAACGGAAGCTTTGCCTCTGAGTATACCATGTATGGCTCGGCTAAGTTCAGTTTTGATATGACAAAGTCATGGATAAATATCGGTGAAACTGAGGGACGTGTTAGAGTTCTTGACAGTTCAGGAGCTGTTCTGGCTGACATCTATAAGTCAGGTGAAAATTGGGTGGACGGCAAGGCTATACCTATATGGAGCGGTGATAGCAAGTATGTCAGCGTTAGTGATTACGTTACACCGTCTTGGGACAAGAGTCAGTTTGTTGTGAATCTGAATAATATCACTTCAGATATTACTGTTGAACTTACACTTAAGGGCGATAGTGGCTGTTCATACGCAGTGCAAGCTAATGATCTTGGCACACCTGAGAAGACGAACGTTACACCTGTTCCTAACAAAGATGCGACACCTAGCGGTGAAGTATTCTTGTGGAAGCAGATAACGCTCACGGCTGATAACAACTGGTCAAATGCCGTTTCTCTTGAAAAAAATGACATCAAGGGCAATAAGTATTACTATTGGTTTGAGGAGATAGACGTGAACGGTCAGCCGATAAGCACATCGTCATACAAAGCTTACTACAGATACAATGGCTCAGAAAATGAGAATTGCATTGATATGACAAAGAACGGTGATCAGTATGTTCAGGTCTATAACAACTCTGAGGAAACCTTGGGAGAGCTGCCTGAAACAGGCGGCATGGGTGTTATCCCATTCGTGGCAGCAGGCGGAACAGTCACTGTTGTTGCAACAATACTTTTAGTTACAAAGCGTCGCAAAAAAACGCTATAAATAATCAAATATGAAAGGATAATTTATTATGAAGATGAAGAAATTCGCAGCTCTTGCTGCCGCAACCGTTATGTCAGTTTCAGCTATTGCTGCAACATCAGCATTCGGAGTATTTGCTACTACTGATGCTGGCGTTAATAACATTGTTATCAAGGATTCTGATACAAACAGAGTATATAAGGCTTATCAGATCTTTGACCAGGCATCTGCAACAAATACTATCAAGTGGGGCAAAGGCATTAATGGCGATGCTCTGCTTACCAGCCTGAAAACTTCTGGCCTTAGCACTTATATGTCTCAGTTTGACAGTGCCGAGAGCGCAGTAGACGTTGCAAAGATAATATCAGATGCAGATCATTGGACAAAGGAAGATACTGCAAAGTTTGCAAAAGCCGCTTCTGCCTGCATCATCGACAATAAGTCTGTAACCGCCTATGAAGATAACGGTGAGTACACTATTCCACTTCCAAATGCTGGCTATTATCTCGTTGTCGATGCAACAGAAAATAATGGTGTTGATAAGGCTAACTCAGCTCTTATCCTTAACGTTTCAGGCACAACAAACGTTACTCCAAAGAAGACGAAGCCAACACTTACAAAGCAGATCAAGCACAATGAGAATGACTCATGGGGCGATGTTGGCGACAACGCAATTGGTGACGATGTAGAATTCAAGATCACAACAACTATACCAAAAGATGTATCAGCTTATGACAAGTATACATATACAGTTCGTGACCAGCTCAGCGAGGGCTTTACATTCAATGATAATCTTACATACAAGTATTATGACGCTGACGGTCAGGAGATCACTTCTGTTACAGTAGGCCCTAACACAACAGTTGGCGACGACAGCAGTACGACCGACTATAAGGAGTCTTTCTATGTTACTTTCGATATCAAGGAGCTTGTAAAGAACTATCCTACAGTTGCTAAGATCGAAACTTATTATTCTGCTAAGCTCAATGAAAAAGCTAAGGTAGCAGTTACTGCTCCTGACAGCGTGAACAATAACCCTAACACAGCTTATCTGACATATTCAAACAATCCTCAGGACACAACAGGTAAGGAGAACGGCGAAACACCTAAGGTCACAGTTTATGACTGGACATTCTCACTTGTTGGTAACAAGGTAGACGAAAAGGGCGAGCCTCTTGCAGGTGCTAAGTTCCAGCTTAGAAATGTTCATGGCGATGCTATCAGACTTGTCAAGATAGCTGACAATGTTTACAGACTTGAGATCGGCAGTGAGAAAGGCTCTGTTGATCATATCGAAACAGACGCAACAGGTAAGTTTACTATTAAGGGCATTGATGATATGACAACTTACAAGCTTGTTGAGATAGAAGCTCCTGCTCAGTATAACAGGGCTGATCCATATGAGTTCAAGTTTGACACAACATATGATCCTGCTAATACACTTCAGTCCATTCGTATGCTCGACGGCACTGATTCAGGCACAAGCGGTTCAACAGTTAAGATCATAAACCAGAAGGGCGGCTCACTTCCAACAACCGGTGGTATCGGTACTCAGATCTTCTACGGTGTAGGCGGAGCTATCGTACTGGGCGCAGGTGTGCTTCTCATTGCTAAGAAGAGAGCTAAGAACGACTAATTTTTGAATTTATTTTTACCTTTGTCCTGCCGATCTCGGTCGGCAGGCATCAGGGAGGATTCCATGAGGAAGAAAAGCGGTAAATCAACTACAATTTTATTGGTCTTGTTATTGCTTGTGGGGCTCTCCGTGATGTTATATCCAACAATAAGCGATTGGTGGAATTCAAAAACGCAAAGCCGTGCGGTGGCGACTTATCAGAAAGCGGCAAATGACCTTTCTGACAAGGAGAATGAAGAGATACTCAGCCGTGCCAGAAAATATAATGAAGAGATAGCAAAGCTTGCCCGACCTTTTGTGGATTATGATCAGGTCAAGGGTTATGAGGATATCCTGGATATCACGGGGACGGGTGTTATGGGCTATATTTCCATTCCGACTATAAGGGTGGAGTTGCCTATTTATCATGGCACAAGTGATGGCGTGTTAAATGTCGCTGTGGGACATCTGCAGGGTTCGAGCCTGCCTGTTGGCGGAGCGGACACTCATTCGGTCATTTCAGCACATAGAGGTCTGCCGTCGGCAAAGCTTTTCAGCGACCTTGATAAGCTTGCAGAGGGCGATGAGTTCACTATAACAGTGTTGAAAGAGGTCTATACATATGAGGTCGAGGCTGTTTATATAGTTCTGCCTAATGAAATGGATAAGCTGAACATTATTCCAGGTGAGGATCATGTTACGTTGACTACCTGCACACCATACGGAGTCAATTCTCACAGGCTTCTTGTTCGTGCAAAGAGAGTTGAAACTGCGGACGATACAAAGAGTGTTTCAAAAATAACGGCAGACGCTGTTCAGCTCGATTCTCTTATGGTCGTGCCTTTTGTAGCAATACCATTGTTTGTGGTACTGCTTGTGTGGTGGTTTGTGGATTCAAAACGCAAAAAAATTTCTCATGATGAGCTTGTGGCAATGCTGGATAAGCCAGAGAGTGACGATAATGTTGAAAATCTACCTGATAAGGAGAGTAGCAAAGATGAAACTTAAATTTTCTCAGCTTGCAAAGGCTGTTTTGTGTACGGCGGCAATGGCTGTTTCAGCCTTGGGAAGCATGACGATCTCAGCTTCTGCGGCGGATAATATCAATGTGGATATAGTGTGCAAAAATGATACAACGACTGTTAGTAATGCCGAGTGGAGTATATATAAGGTCGGTGAGCGTAAAGAAGCTGACTTTGTCCTTACTGGCGAGTTCAGCGATTATCCTATAGATATGTCTGATTTTACTGACGCTTCAAAAATGCAGGCTGTCGCTGATACTCTCGACAACTACGTAAAAACTGATGGCATAACACCAGTTTCAACAGGCAAGACGGACGCAAACGGTGAAGTAAAGCTTTCTGCTGATTCTGTGGGTTTGTATCTTGTTTCAGGCAAGAGTTTTGAAAACACAACGGCTAAGTTTACACCTTCTCCGTCACTTATAGAGATAGATAAGGATATCGTGGCTGAGGGTCAGATAACAGTTTACACCAAGTTCACATACGAAGAGATCCCAGCAGGGGACAGTGATTATGGTGTAAGAAAGTCGTGGATAGTTCCTGATGGTCAGGAAAAGCTTATACCTGATAATATCAAGGTGGAGATATATCGTGATGGCAAGCTTTTCGATACTGTTACTCTTAACGCTGACAACAATTGGGAGTATTTCTGGAAAGACAATTCTGCGGCTGAGTGGACAGTTAAGGAGATAGATATTCCTGCCAACTACACAGTCGTTACCAAAAGCAATGACAAGCTGTTTCTTATAGAGAACACATATAAGTCAGACAGTTCAAGTAATACAGATAGTAGTTCAAGCACACCTGACAGCAGTTCGTCAGGCTCTGATTCATCAAGCTCAACGCCTGACAATATACCACAGACTGGTTCGCTCAACTGGCCGGTGCCTGTACTTATAGGCGGTGGAGTTATCCTTATCGTGGCAGGTTGGAGAGTAAGCAGAAAAGAGAAATAAAGGCGAAACCACATAGGCTTGCCTTTACAACAGGAGAAAAATAGTGACTAAAAAAAAGCTAGGACTTTTGTTGATAATAATGGGGATAATGCTGATAGCGGCGGCATTATCCCTTAATTATTACAACTATTTTCATGAAAAGCAAAGTAATAAAAGGATGGAGGCTGTGCTGAGTGATCTGAAAACGCAGATCTCAGACAGTTCAGAGGACAGCGACAGCAGTTCACCCTTTGACATTTTTGACGATAGTCGATCCACGGACAGCGAGATAGATGACCCGGATAAGGATATCGTGCTTGACGGCAACTCATATATAGGCTTGATTTCATTCCCGACACTGGGGCAGGAGTTTCCTGTGACTCGTGGCTGGAGCTATGCTGCAATGAATACTGCAGCTTGTCAGTACAGCGGCAGACGTGTAGACAATGATCTTATAATCTGCGCTCACAATTACACAGGCTTTTTTGATAAGCTGGATAAGCTCAGCTCAGGTGACCAGGTCATTTTCACCGATGTTTACGGCAGAGAATTTAACTATACTGTCACAAACAGCGAACTGCTGAGCGGCTGGGATTCTCCATCGCTCATAAAAGGTGGTGGCAGCGACTGGGATCTGACCTTGTTCACCTGCACATGGAGTGGTTACAGCAGAGTGACTGTAAGACTTGTTTATTCATAAATACATCAAAAACGCACAGAGTTCTACACCCTGTGCGTTTTATATTCCTGCGGCATGTCTTATTTTTTTTATATCAAAAGTTTTTAGTTTGTCATCGTATATGCAGTGTCGTCTTGACTTTCTTGGGCGGCGACGTGTATAGTCAATGGCTTCTTCAAGGTCATTTGTTTGAAAAACTGGACGTTTCATTGCTTTGTTGTATACTGTGTATCTCATAAAAATACCTCCCAAATAATTCTTATAATTAATTATAACATTAATTGGTACGTTGGTCAATAGCAATATTGTACAAATTTAACCTATTAATTAGATATACATAAATTAAAACAGAAATCGACTTGTTTAAGAACACTTCACGACATAAGACGACATAATTCTACTTATAAAAATTATAGTGATAGTGGGATATTGTGCAAAAATGAGAATGGTTGGTCAATTTGACGAACGATAAAGTTATAAATTTGTTTTGACAGCGAAAGTTGTAACACAGTTTTCATTGATTGATAATTAATTGAACATTCAAATATGGTATAATACCCTAAAGAATCGGAGAGGAGCGAGGAGTTATGGATAGCTTTGTGCGAAAATATGGAAGATATGTACCCTTTGCTTTAACTATTATCATAATATTTTGCTGTGCTCTTTTTCTGAAAGACCATGAGTTTTCTGAGATACTCAGTTATTGCCCTGACAATTTGTGGCTTGCCGCATTTGTTATTCTGGGATTTTATGGATTGAAGTCTTTGTCGGTGGTATTCCCGCTTGCGGCTATTTTTGTGTGCGTGGGTGCAATATATCCGTTCTGGGTGGGCATTTTGTTGAATGTAATAGGACTATCGGTGTGTTTTACTGTTCCTTATCTTGTGGGAAGAATATCTGGTGGCGATATCATGCGTGTTATTGAGATGAAATATCCTAAGGCACGAAAGCTTGTAAATTATGGGCATGACAATAATCTGTTCGCCTCCTACATTTCAAGGGCAGTGGTGGTTGTGCCGGGCGACCTTGTTTCAATGATACACGGCGCACTGCGAATGCCTTACAGACCATATCTTCTAGGCTCGATAATGGGAGTGATGCCTGAAATGCTTGTGCAGACATATATTGGAGCACAGTTGAAGCATTTGACAATAAAATCAGTGCTTGTGATGATAGCACTCATAGCCGCAACGCTGGCTTTTTCGCTGATACTTAATAAAAAGGTCAGCAGGAGCGGCAAGCAGATGGACAAGGAAGATTTTTGATATATGTACAAAAAAGCGGACTGATAACAACAGCCCGCTTTTTTTATTATTTGTCAAAGCTAGGATTGAAAGCGTAGAAATTTTTGCTGTCAAGCATATCCTGAATAAGTCTTAGTCCTTCGCCGAAGCGCTGATAGTGGACTATCTCACGTTCACGAAGAAACTTGATAGGGTCACGGACATCGGGATCGTCAGCAAGCCTGAGAATGTTGTCGTAGGTCAGGCGGGCTTTTTGCTCAGCAGCAAGGTCTTCGTGTATATCAGCAATAGCGTCACCGGTACTTTGGAAGGTTTCCGCAGAAAATGGTACACCAGAGGCGGCTATAGGGTAAACGCCTGTAGTGTGGTCAACAAAATAGGTGTCAAAGCCACTGTCTTTTATCTCCTTGAGGGAGAGGTCGCGGGTCAGCTGATAGATAATAGTGCCGATCATTTCGATGTGGGCAAGTTCTTCTGTGCCGATATCGTTGAGTATTGCCTGCACCTCACGGCAGGGGGCTGAGTAACGCTGATTGAGATAGCGAAGCGCTGCACCAAGCTCGCCGTCAGGACCACCAAGCTGCGAGATAATGACCTTAGCCAAAGCAGGATTAGGGTTAGCGATCTTAACGGGGTATTGCAGCTTTTTTTCATATTGCCACATTAGTCAACACTCCTTTCCCACGGAAAAGGTGATGTTACCCATTCCCATTTCTTGGACGAATTGTTCTGCGTGATCGTCAATGGTCCATATTTCTCATTGTATTGCGCAATAAGCTTCTCTTTTTCTGCCTTGTGGCGGGCAAAATATGCCAGACCATCTCTGCAGGTAGGGTGGCTGTCGAGGTAAAGATTAGCCTCTACAAGGGCAAAGCTGCACGCCTGTATCTTTCTAAGAAGCCTCTCCTTTTCACTTAGTATGGGCATTCTTTACAGCCTCCTCTCCTATAAAAGGTTTGTCTATGGACGGGAAGATAGTTCCTCTTGAAAGTGCTACATCTGCCTCATAAGGTTTCTCCCACATCTGAAAAGGCACATATGCCATTGCCAGCGGCGTGTCCTCAGGAAATCTTCCTTTCGGAAAAGGGCAGGCAGGTGTGTTATCCTCTGTGTCGTCAGCAAGTATCCTGCCTAACGACAGATTGTCAAACATATCCAAATAAGTTCACTCCTTATGTTGTCTGAATCTCATATACCACAGGTTTCGTGTGGCTGTTTTATCATATGCAGCTTATAAGTCAGTGGTGTATGTATGCAGGATATTATCAAAAAGCTTGCAAATCGTTCATTGAAAATACACAAAATTAATTTTCTGTGAACGCGCATATTGTTTGTAACAATAAACATAGTTTAAATAACGTTAAATTTGTAAGATTTAATATTGACAAATCGGGCTTCTGCGTGTTATATTAATACTATTGAAAAAAGCATATGCAGTGACATATGTGATCAGAGGAGAGATTATTATGAAAAATGTCAAGAGAATTCTTGCATTAACAGTTTCGGCTGCCCTTGCGGTTTCTTGCTTTGCAGGTTGCGGAAACGGTGCAAAAAAGAACAGCGATACTATCGTTATCGGCTGCAGCGGTCCGCTCACAGGTGACGCTGCACAGTACGGCGTTGCTGTTAAGAATGCTATCGAGCTTGCTGTCAAGGACGTAAATGACGCAGGCGGAATAAACGGAACAAAGCTCTCATACGTTTTCGAGGACGATGAGGCTGACTCAGGCGATAAGGCTGTAAATGCTTATAACGCACTGAAAGACAATGGTATGCAGGTAATGGTCGGAACAGTAACAACAGGTTCTTGCCTCGCAGTTATTGAAAAGACAAAGCAGGATAACATCTTCCAGCTTACACCTTCTGCATCTGCTCAGGACGTTATCAAGAACGATAACTGTTTCCAGGTTTGCTTTACTGACCCTAGCCAGGGTAAAGGTTCTGCCGACTATATCGCAGAAAACAAGCTTGCTACAAAGATAGCTGTAATTTACGACAGCTCTGACGCTTATTCATCAGGTATCTTCAACACATTCAAATCCGAGGCTGAGGCTAAGGGTCTTGATATCGTTGCAGAGCAGTCATTCACAAAGGACAGCAAGACTGACTTCTCAGCTCAGATAAGCGCAGCTAAGCATGCAGGCGCAGACCTCGTGTTCCTGCCTATCTACTATCAGCAGGCTTCACTTATACTTACACAGTGCAAGTCAGCTAACTACAACCCAACATTCTTCGGTTGCGACGGTCTTGACGGACTTCTTTCTATCAAGAACTTTGATACTTCACTTTGCGAGGGCGTAATGTTCCTTACACCATTTGCTGCCGACGCTCAGGATCAGGCAACTCAGGACTTCGTTAAGAAGTATAAGGACGCTTACAACGGCGAAACACCTAACCAGTTCGCTGCAGACGCTTATGACGGCGTAATGGTACTTGCAGAACTCATGAAGAAGGAAGGCATCACAGCTGATATGTCTGCTTCTGATATCTGCGATAAGCTCAAAAAGGCTATCTCTGATAAGGACTTCTCATATGACGGACTTACAGGTACAGGCATGAAGTGGGGCGAAGACGGTGCCGTATCTAAGGACCCTAAGGCTGTTATCATCAAGAACGGCGCATATTCTGCACTGACAGCTGATGACATTGCCGCTTCTACTGCTCAGTAATAGCTGAAATGAAGTGCGTACAAAAAGTACGCTTAATATGAAAAAAACCGGCAATTGCGAAAAATTGTCGGTTTTTTTGATTTATTTCATTAAAATGTGTTGCAAAAACTACGGGGTTATGTTATAATTTATTGTATATTGTGTTTATGACAAGGACAGATGTAATATATGTGATTACATCTTGTGTTTTGTCTATTCCAAAAGGAAGGAATGTTTGTATATGGGTTTTCTTAATAACCTCATCAACGGAATAAGCCTCGGCAGTATATACGCAGTTATAGCTTTGGGCTATACGCTTGTATACGGTATTGCCAAAATGCTTAACTTCGCACACGGCGACGTTATTATGGTGGGCGGATATGTTATATTCACCTGCATGACCACATGGGGACTGAACTCTTGGCTATCTATAGTTCTTGCAGTTATTGCCTGCACACTTCTCGGTATAGTCATCGAAAAGGTGGCGTATAAGCCGCTCAGACAAGCTACTTCGCTTGCGGTGCTTATCACTGCCATAGGCGTCAGCTACTTTTTGCAGAACACCGCACTGCTTATATTCGGTGAAAAGCCTGTAAACTTTACATCAGTTGTAAACGTGCCGAGCATCAAGCTTTTTGACGGACAGATAGTTATTTCCGGAGAAACATCAGTTGCAATAATCGTATCTATACTCATTGTAGTTGGTCTTTCATTGTTCATCAACAAAACCAAGAGCGGACGTGCAATGCTTGCAGTATCTGAGGACAGAGGTGCAGCTCAGCTCATGGGCGTAAACATCAATCGCACTATCTCTCTTACATTCGCTATCGGCTCAGGTCTTGCCGCAATTGCAGGCGCACTGCTTTGCTCAGCTTATCCTACGCTTCAGAACACCACAGGCGCAATGCCTGGTATCAAAGCGTTCGTTGCAGCGGTATTTGGCGGTATCGGCTCTATTCCTGGAGCATTAATTGGTGGTATTTTATTGGGAGTAATCGAGATTTTAGGAAGAGCATATATTTCTTCTCAGTTATCCGATGCAATCGTATTTGCCGTATTGATTATCGTACTTTTAGTAAAACCTACGGAACTTCTTGGCAAGCAGGTTCAGGAGAAAGTGTAGGTGGATGGAATTATGTTGAAGAATATGAATAAAACAAAGAAAAGTAATCTCATCACTTATGCGATCGTGATTGTAGCTTTCGTAGTGATGCAGACTTTGAGTAGTACAGGAAGTATTTCCAGTCTTCTGACAGGACTTCTTGTTCCGCTTTGTACATATATTATCCTGGCGGTTTCTCTGAACCTTGTAGTAGGTATTCTTGGAGAACTTAGTTTGGGGCATGCCGGATTTATGTGTGCGGGAGCATTTTCCAGTGCATTTTTCTCAAAATGTATGAGAGATGTGATCGAGAATT
>OGFM01001211.1_pt1 | contig 16868 bp, 13 predicted proteins | sample 1570871 | NCBI WGS metagenome assembly OGFM01 (sample SAMEA2581957, study PRJEB24529) | metagenome | biome: Human gut stool | place: China | collected 2011
TCGAGTTTATCCAGTGCCACCACGTCTGCACGCGCGCCTGGCCTTTCGGCGAAACGAAGCCCTCGAATATCGGCGCGCTTTCGGGCGCGTCCGGATTGTAGTTTGTGTATTTGTAGAACTCGGAATCGCTCCCCGCGCCCAAGCATGCGTTTGCGGCAAACAACGCCGCAATTCCCGTAATTGTAGCTTTCGTCATAATGAACAAACAATAAACCAACTTCACCCACAATTTCAACCATATTTTTATCCGATTCGCGCAACTTTGTGCTTGAAAACGCCGGGCATTGCAAATATACCGTTTCCCGATTTAACTTATCCGCTATGAAGAAAAAACTCATCGCCGCCGCATGCTCGGTTATGTTCTCGGCTAGCGCGTTCGCCGCGCAGACAATCTACATTCACGCGCACAGGGGCGAACCGCACCTCGCGCCGCAAAACACGCCCGAAAGCATATCCCTTGCGTTCGAGCTCGGCGCGCGCATGATTGAAACCGACTTCCACCTCACGAAAGACGGGACGATTGTGTGCATGCACATGCGCAAGGAACTGAGGGACATCTGGGGAATAGACAAAGAGCCGAAAGATTTGACAATCGGGGAAATCCGCGCAAGCAAGCTCGCCCACCCCGAAAAATTCGACAAACGCTACGCAAACTGCAAAATTCCGACAATCGACGACATCTTCGCCATCATTCCCAAGGACAAGTCGTTCGAGCTTGAAATCAAGACATACGGCGATGGATTTGCCGACAAGGTCGAAGCAGCCCGCAAGAAGGCGGGGCTTGGCTACAAAAACATTCTAATAACAAGCTTTGCGCCCGCGGTCATCAAGGACTTCAAGGAAAAATATCCGCAATACGAAACGCTCCTGATTGTCTCATGCCCCAAAAAGGGCAAACTTGCGGCAAAGGAGATTATAAAAAAGGCGAAATACGCGAAAGCGTCGCAGGTTGCAATCGGCAACTACAAGAAGCTCGACAGGGCGTACATAAAGGAAATTCAGGACGCGGGATTCAAGGTCGGCCTTTGGCAGGTCGAAAACCTCAACGACCTCGCCATTGCCGCAAAGCTCGGCGCAGACCGCGTGTGCTCAAACTACTGCGCCAAGCTCCGCGCCGACTACAAGCGCATAAAAGAGCTGAACATGGAATAAACCCCGACGCGAAAAAAAATCGCAAAACGAAAACGCGGAAAATTTTTCCGCGCTTTTTTTGCGTGTGTGGGCGTTCGAAACAAGCCCGAAAAAATCGGAATGCGCAAACGCGCTTTCCGAAATTCAAGACGCAAAACAAAAAACAGCCGCGACGCCGCAGCCCTCCCGAACGCATGCGCGGGAAAGCGGACAAGCCGCTATTTTGCGGCTTTTGCTATCTCGCGGACTGTCGCGAGCTTCGATTCGAAGTCGGAATTTTCGGGGAAGGCGATTTTCTGGAAGCCCGTGTTTTCGTGGTAGAATCTGAAAAATTCGCCGTCGTAGTTCGCCGCGTAGGCGACCTGACAGCCGCCGCCCAACGCCGACAAAAACTCGCGCTCCAACGCAAAAGTCTCGAACGCCGACTTGTCGAAAAGCTCCGAAAAAAACGGCAAATCGCCGCGCCTGCATTCCAGCGCGACAATCCCCTGCCCCACTGCGGGCACGCATACGTCGATTTTCAGCGGCGAAAACGACACCCCAGCGTAGGATTCTATCCCCAGACGCTTCAAGCCCGCCTCCGACAGCACCGACGCGTCGGCGTCGCCGCCCGCAATTTTGCCGAGCCGCGTTTCCACGTTTCCGCGAAGCTCAGTCCAAACCGCGTGCGGAAAAAGCCGCTTCAACTGCGACCTCCTGCGCGGGCTTCCCGTGGCGATTAGCGACGGCACAGACACGCCGTTGTGCAGCACCATTACGTCGCGGCAGGCGTCGCGCGGCAGACAGCCCGCAAGGGCGAGCTGTTCGGGCATTTCGGTTGGCAAATCCTTCGCGCTGTGAACCGCCAAATCGGCGTCGCCCGCAATGAGAGCCTCCTCGATTTCCTTTGTAAAAAGCCCCTTGCCGCCGTATTTTTCAAGCGACCAGTCCTGACGCTTGTCGCCCGATGTCCTGATTTCGAGCGTCTCGATATCGGCGTCCCCGCCGAGCTTTCCGCGCAGAAACTCCGCCGTCATTCGCGCCTGAACGAGCGCCAAAGGGCTGGAACGGGTTGCGAGTCTTATCTTTTTCATGCAAAAAAACGCGGCGGAAGGCGGAAAAATCCGCCCGTGCAAAAGCCCCGCGCCGCCGCGCGCGGAACCTTAAAAACTAAAAAAAAGACCCGGCCGACGATTCGGCCGAGTCCGCTTTTCAAACTGAATTTTTACTTCTTGCCCTTCTTGGCGGGAGCCTTCGCCGCCTTGGCCTTGGGAGCCTCGACGACCGCGGAATAGGACGCCTGCGCGCCCTTGATGTTCTGCTTGGCAGCCCACGGCATGAGCGAACGGAGGCGCTGTCCGACTTTTTCGATCGGGTGCTTTTCGCCGTCCGCAAGGAGCTTGTTGTATTTTTTCAGCCCGCCCGCGTATTCCGCCGCCCACTCCTTCGCGAATTTTCCGCTCTGGATTTCCTTCAAGACGCGCTCCATTTCGCGCTTGGACCTGTCGCCGACAGCCCTCTGCCCGCGCGTGATTCCGCCGTATTTCGCGGTGTCCGAAACCGTCGAAAGCATGCCAGACACCCCGCTTTGGCAAATGGAATCTACAATGAATTTCAGCTCGTGGCAGCATTCAAAATACGCCATTTCGGGCTTGTAGCCCGCCTTTACGAGCGTCTCGAACGCCGACTGCACAAGCGACACCAAGCCGCCGCACAAAACAGCCTGCTCGCCGAAAAGGTCGGTTTCCGTCTCCTCTTTGAACGTCGTTTCAATCACGCCCGCACGGGTCGCGCCAATGCCGTGCGCCCACGCAAGCGCGGTCGCCTTGGCGTCCCTGCCGCCGCGCTCTACGGCAATCAACGCGGGTACGCCCCTACCCTCCAAATAAAGCGAACGCACCGTGTGCCCCTGACCTTTCGGCGCAACCAAAACCGCGTTCACGCCGTCGGGAATCTTCACAAGCCCCGAATGCACCGTAAGCCCGTGCAAAAAGACAAGCGTCTTGCCCTTCGAAAGATTCGGCAAAATGTCGCGACCGAAAATTTCGGGCTGCTCCATGTCGGGAAGTGCGATAAGCGCGACGTCCGCAAGCTTGACAGCTGCGGCGGGCGAAACCACAGCGAAGCCGCACTTTTCGGCGGCGGCAACCGCCCCGCTCTTCGGATAAAGCCCCACAATCACGCGGTGCCCGCCGTCCCTGAGGTTCATGGCGTGCGCGCGCCCCTGCGAACCGAAGCCGATAACCGCCAATATCTTGTTTTTTAAGAACTTTCCGTTTACGTCCTTTTCCTTGAAAATCTTTGTCATGGCAAGCTATGTTAAAGTTTGACAAATTCCAAAACAAAGCAATCCACCCACGACGGGTGAATTGCCGCAAAAACGGAATGCCGAAGAACCTGTCAGTCTTCCGCAACGACGCCGCGTTCGAGGGCGACACTTCCCGTTCGCGCCATGTCGATAATGCCGAACGGCTTAATCATGCCCATGAAACCCTTGATTTTATTGGCGTTGCCCGTGCATTCGATAATCAGCGAAGTCGCGTCAACGTCGATAACCTTGGCGCGGAAGAGGTCGGCAACCTGAACGATTTCGGGACGGGTCTTGGAATCGGCCTTGACCTTTACGAGGACAAGCTCGCGCGCAACAAACGCGTCGACGTGGGAAAAATCCTTCACATCGATAACGTTTACAAATTTGTCGAGCTGCTTGACACATTGCTCGACACTGTTGCGCCCCTCTTTTACGGTCACCGTAATGCGCGAGTATTTGCCGCCTACGAGCGGCCCGACGTTCAGAGTTTCGATATTAAAACCTCTGCCGCTGAACATTCCGGCGACGCGCGCAAGCACGCCGAATTTATTTTCAACAAGAGCCGATATAGTATGATTCATAGACAGCAGATAAAATAGCGCGGAAAAATATTTGCAAGACTAAAACCGCCCCCCCAGCCCCAGAATGCCTGCACGAAACGATGTTAAGACACACCCCAGAAAAAAAATGACAGTAGCCTAAAAAAATGCTTGCCATGAAAAAGCGAATCGGCAATATGGGACAAATAAAAAATTGAGGGCGATTAGCTCAGTTGGTTAGAGCGTCTGTCTTACACACAGAATGTCGCAGGTTCGAGTCCTACATCGCCCACCATTTGAAAAGCCGCAAGTTCAACAACTTGCGGCTCTTTGTTTTTTCGCAAGTCGGGTCAACACCAAAGAGAGTGGATGTTAATGAAAGACGCCGCATAGCCCCCCCCTTTTTTTACCCTCCTTTTTTTACTCATTGCACAATCTTTGACGTTGAGCGGAAAATCTGCGATTACAATGAGGCGCATATGAAGCGGCTTGCAATCAAAGCCGACGATAAAAACGCCGCTTGCGCCGTCGAAAATTCGCGACGCGGTTGGGAGAATCCGCCGAAAGCTTGCGACTTTTTTATTGTTTTAATTTGCAAAAAACCGTGCGGGCATTTCGAATGGACAGACATAAAAAAACCGCGGTCTTTCGACTGCGGTTTTTTGTAAATTAATAGCGGGTCGGGTTGCCGATCCCGCCCATTCCGGGCAAGCCGCCCTCCCATGACGCGGGTTTTCCCCACGGAAGGTCGCCGCCGTCCGTCGCCCGCGACGGCAGGCTCTTCTTATGTTCCGTGGATTCGCAACCGACGATAAACACTGAGCACAAAGCCATTACCGCCAAAAGCAATATTTTCTTCATACGAAGTGTCTATCGAAACGGTTATGCGTTGTCGGCGGCGGGTTTTTCCGCTTCCGCTTTCGGCGTTTCCGCCGTCAATTCCAAGAGGTCGCCCTCTTCTATTGTTTCGGGAATGCCGACTTTCGGGTTAATCAGTCCGAGAGCCACGTTGTCGCGCACTTCGTTAATCACGATTTCGGAAACAAGCACGCCGTCGCGTTTAAGCTGTATTTTCTGGTACTGTTTCACGCCGTCGGCTTCGCCTTTGTTGATTACGACAATCGCATCTTCGGGCATGGATTTCAGGACTGTCGCGATATCGCCCTTGGGGGTATAGGGAATTTTTACGACTTTCTTGACAACCTTTTTGCCGCTTGCGTCAATCTCGACGACATCGACGACTTCCGAGGCTTCGAGTGTCTTGATTTTCTTTTCGGCGTCTTCGAGAGCTTTCGATTTTGTGGCAAGCTGCGATTCTAGCGACGAAACCTTTTCCTTCAAGACGTCTGATTCGTCGTTCTTGGCGAGCAATGCCTTTGTGGAAACGATTTCGCGTTTGAGGGTTTCGATAAGCGAATCCTTCTGCGCAATCTGTTTTCTTGCCGCCGCCGCGTTTGCGTTGAGCGAGCGGATTTCCGCGTTCTTTTTGACGATTTCCGCGTTCGCCTGAACGCTCTTTGCGCGTTCGGATTCGAGTTCGGAATTCGCCTCCTGATTGCGTTGTTCCACGGTGCGCAAACGCCCCTTCAAGCCTTCGATAGACTCTTTGTTGTCGGCGATGGTTTTCAAAAGTCCGGGGACTTTCGGAGCTTTTTCGGAAAGGGTCGCTCCGGGGACGCCCTTCATGTGGTTTTCCGCCGAGCTGATTTTGCCGCGAACGTCAATCCACGCGTAAACGCAGAACGCCGCCGCCAAAAGCGCGACGATTTTGAGAGATAGGGATACTGCTTTCATTTGTTATTTCGATATTATAAATTTCCGGTCGAATCCGCTCCCCGACGCGACTTTCACGCCCGTCAACGGGTTGGATATCAAGTGAACGAGAACTTTAAATACCAATTCCGTTTCGTTTTCAAGCTTTATTTCAGCGGCAATTTCTTCCACAGACTTTTCCTGCGATTCCGAAAGCGCGGCGAGAATCTTTGCCTTGATTTCGAGGATATGTCCTGCCGCCTTTTTGCCCGCTTCGACGCCGGGTTGGTGGTATGCGTTGATGTTCACCAGCGACGCATAGAAGCCTACCGCCCTGTCGTAGAGCGCGATAAGCATGCCTACCGTCTGCGGCGAGCAGTCTTTAACCGTGAGCGTAATGCTGTCTCTGCCCTTTGCCGAAAGCGCTTCGCGCGTGCCGAGCAGGAACGCCTGCAAGTAGTCTCCCGCGGTTTCGCCCGCGGCGACTTCGGGGCTTGCGCCCTTGCGGTCGGAGAGCACTTCGATAAACGTTGCAAAAAAGTTGTTTACGCCGTCGCGCAGCTGCTGGACGTATGCGTGCTGGTCGGTAGAGCCTTTGTTGCCGTAGACCGAAATGCCCTGTTCTACTTTGTTGCCGTCGAGGTCAAGCTCTTTGCCGAGCGATTCCATGATGAGCTGTTGGAGGTATCTCGAAAGGAGGAGGAGTCTGTCTTTATAGGGCAGAATCACCATGTCTTTCAGACCCCTGCCGCCCGTGCATTTGTACCACATGAGCGCGAGCAACGCGGCGGGGTTTTTGGCGATTTTCGTTGCGCGGGTAGCCTTGTCCATCGCCGCCGCACCTGCGAGCATTTTGTCAATCTTGATGCCCTGCAATGCCGCGGGGAGCAGTCCGACCGCCGCGAATTCGCTCGTTCTTCCGCCGACCCAGTCCCACATCGGGAAGAATTCGAGGAAGCCCTTTTCCTTTGCGAAATTGTAGAGTTTGCTGTTGTGCCCCGTTGTTACGACTGCGTGTTTTGCGAAGTCAAGCCCCGCCGCCTCCCAGCGGGCGATTGCTTCCATCATGCCGTTGCGGGGCTCGGGAGTGCCGCCCGATTTCGACGTCACGACTGCGAGCGTTTTGCCGAGCTTGCCGCGGAGTTTGTCGAACACGACATCGTAGCCGTCGGGGTCTGTATTGTCGAGGAAGAAGACCTGCATTTTGTCGGTGCGGGGCGAGCAAAGTGCTTCGCTTACGAACTGCGGGCCGAGAGCCGAGCCGCCGATGCCGATGCAGAGAACGTATTTGAATTTGCCGTCCGCGCCGCAGATTTCGCCCTTGTGGATTTTCTTGGCGAAGTCCTTGATTTTTTCGACGGTGCCCTTGATTTCGTTTTTGATTTCTTCGGTCGGGGCGAGGTCGGGCGTGCGGAGCCAGTAGTGCCCGACCATTCTGTTTTCGTCGGGGTTGGCGATTGCGCCCTTTTCGAGAGCCTGCATGGCCGCGAACGCGTCCTTCATTTTGCCGCTCATGGAGCTTAAATAAGCGTCGTCGAAATCGACTCTGCTGACGTCAATGCCGAAACCGAGGTTGTTCAAACCGAGGTAGTATTTCTTATAACGTTCCCAAGACATAGTTGTATTGAATTAAAATTGAAAACAAGATTATACGCGCTTGCGCTCTTGGCAATTAAATTTTGCGCAAGCGGGCATAAAAAAGGCGCGCGGGTTGCGCGCCGAAGCGGAGCTTGCCGGCTATTTTTCCGCTTTTTTGAAGACTGCAACTACTATCGCCCCGTTTTTGAGCGAGAGTGCGAGCGATTTCCCGCCGTTTTCGGGCGTCGCCGTCCAGCCGCCGATTCCGTCCGCATCGGCAAATTCGTAGCCGTCGGCGGGCGTGAAGACCGCCTTTGCCGAATTCAGATGCGACTGCGTTGCCACAACCGCCATTTTGCCGCCCTCGGTGTCGGTGTATGTGTAATAATCTATTTGCGGGTTCGAGCATTTTGCCATGTCGACATCGCGGAAGACGCCGTTCAATATGAGCGGGCGGAACTTGTCGCGCAGGGCGTTGATTTTTTTCAGGTACTCCTTGTATTCGGGGACTGCGTCGATTGTCGCGCGGCAGCGGTAGACCGCGACGTCGCTTCTCCACGAGCGCATGAGCGAAAGGTTGTTGCGGCGCACGATGTCGCGGTTGTCGAGGATTCCCAAATTGCATGTTTTGAATTCGGGGAACGCATACTGGTACATTGGCACGAAGGGCGTAAGCGGCTTGCCGAACTTGTCTTTGCCTATTCCGTACATTGCCTCGAAGCAGTTGTGGACGTAGTCTACGCTCTTGGCGACGGGGTCGTTGACCCATTCGATGCCGATGGGCATGTCGGGCTTTTTGCTTCTGATGTATTCGCAGACTTTCGAGAACATTTCGCCCTTGCAGCCCATGATTTCCATGAACGGGACGGGGTGTCCGTGCGACTTGTCGCAGCACGGCATGCTCTCGTGCCCGATTTGGTCGTAGTAGATGCCGTCCGCGCCGAGGGCTATTGCCCTGTCGGCAAATGATTTCAGCACTTCGAACCACTCCTTTGTGTAGGGGCAGCCCGTTGCGAACATTTTGTTGCCGAACACGCGCAGAGCCGTGCCGTCGCCTCCGAACGGGTAGTATTGAACATAGGGCATGCCGTCGGCGCGTTTTATTGAAATGCGCTTGCCGACCGTCTTGTAAAACTCCGTGCCCGTGTCGATGAGCTGTCCGTTGAAGTACAGGTGGACTTTGCCGCCCATTTCCTGAACCTTGCGGATTTGCCGTTTAAGCTCGGCGTCGCCGCCCTGAGTGTCGTCCTCCGAATAGTGGGGGTTGCCCGCGTCCATGCCCTCTTTCCACCAGCCGTAGAGCCTGATTGTATCCATGCCCGACTCTTTTGCCGAGCGGTAGATTTCGGGAATTTTCGAATACGGAAAAAGCACCTTGCCGTATTGGTGGCGCAGAATCACGCGCTGCCAGCCGTTCGAGGCGAGGAACGCCTTGCTTGCGGGAGTGTGCTTGTACCAAGTGTCTGCCCATTTGCGGTATTTTTTCGCCGAGACGCGCCAGTCGCCCGAATGCGGCGAAACCACATATTCGGGCAGCACGCGCGACTCCCCCGCGGCGAGCATGGGGTATTTCACCATGCCCAAGTCGATTTTATCGTAGTCGAAATTCGCTCCCGCGCCCTCTTTTTTATTGTAGCGGCCAAAGTGGAGGGTCTTGCCGAATTTGGGGTCGTAGTTTGCGACGTAGAGCGAGTTTTGCGGCTCGCCCACCACAAAGAAATTCATCGCAAGCTTCCCTGGGTAAAGCGCGTAGCGTTCGATTGCCTTTTCGTCGCCCGACATGTACGAAGTGTATCCCGCGCGAACCCATTTTTTGATGTCGGGAAAAAACTCTCCGCCGCAATGCGTCCAGCAGTACGAGCTGTCGGGAAGCAGATTTACGGAGCGGATTAACGGGAACTGGAATTCGCGCAGAACCTTGTCTTTCGAGGCGTTTTTGATTTCGGGGACAAACCTGATTTCGTCGCCCGAAAGCGTGCACGTGATTTTCACGGGGAATTCGCCGCCGAATGTCAGCACGACCGACTCTCCCACTTTCTCAGCCTTTGCGGGAACGTCTTTCGGCTCTACAAGCTCTTCCATCGAAAGCCCGTCCCGGTAGATTATGCGCCAGAGTCCGCCGCCGCCCGCGTACTCCCTGCCCGTTTCGAGGTTTTTCAGCGAAACGAGACCGCCGTTTTCGTCCACTGCGAACAAGACCTTGTCGTTCCTCAATTCGACCGTGCCCGCCGACGCAAGCAGGTTGCATGTCAAAATTCCCATAATTGCGTATATGTATTTCATGGTTTTCCTCTTTTTTTTAAAGTGAATCATAAACACCCCGTACCCCGTGTCAAATTCCGACTTCCGCGCGCGTTGAATGCCCGCGCTAGTTTGGTTCACTATTTTGACTTTTTCGAATTTTCCGAATCGGCTTGAAAAAAACGCGCCGACCGATTCAATGAAATCCATGAAAAGATTTTTCCCGACTCTGCTTGCCGCCGCCCTTTCCGCCTCCCCGCTTTTTGCCCGCATAGGCGAGACAAAAAACGACATGCAAAGCCGCATGCTCACAAAAACGGGCGGCGCGTATGCGTACACGTCGAAGGAGGAACGCCTGCGCGAGACGCTCGAACTTCCGTACAAGCACGTCTTTCTGCTCATGCCAAAAGACGCGCAAAACTTCTTTTTCTTCAAACGCGCCGACGCCGCAACGTCCACCGCAAGCGACGTCGTCCAACAGCACGACCTCTACGGCTGGGAGCTGCACGTCTGCTTCGACGGCGCAAACTCCGCGCTCGAAACCTACCGCCGCCACGGCGAACCGCTGTCCGTTGAGGAGCTTGCCGCGCTCTTCGACGCGCAGACCGCGGGCAAAGACGGCGTCTTCTGGCGAAGGTCGGACTTCACCGAAACGCTCAAATCGTGGCGCGTCGCAAGCCCCGAAAAAACGCCCGACGGCAAGCCGAAAAGCGTAGCCGACATTCTCCCCCAAAGCGCGTCGCGACCGATATTCGTCGAGATTCCGCAGGACGTGAAAAACTCCGCCGACTATGGACAGTCCATTCAGGCGCAAATAATGGAGTTCGAACAGCGCAACGCCTACGACGCTTACAGAAAATACGTCGCAAAACAGTCGGCGATAAGCGCGGCAAAGACCGCCCCAAGCTCGGCGGGCAAGGGCAAGAAGAACGCCGCGCCGGCGGGAAATTCAAGCGTGCGCAAGGTAAACCCGTTCGACGGCGGCACGCAAAAATACGTCGAAATAGACTCCGAATCGGGCGGCGAAACCCTCCGCACCGCCTACCTGTTGCGCGACGTTTTCTACGGCGGCTCGCTTCCGCAAACGCCCACAAAAGAGGTTCGCATTCAGATGAAAATTCCCCTGCGCCCCGACACCGCTTTCGGCTACGACTTCGAAACCTCCGACGGCAAGCTCCGCGCAAAGCTTTTCAAAAAGGGCGTGCTGTTCGTTTCGGCCAAGTTCGACTCGGAGCTTAGGAAATATATGGAGTCGCTCTACGAAAGGCAGTCCGCCGAACGCGCCGAAAGCGCGAGGGAGTCCACCCTAAAATTCTGACGCTTTCCGCCGACGCCCGCGCAAACATGCCCGCGCTATTTCAGACGCCGAGGCTCTCCACGCATCCGCAAAACGCACTCTGAGGGAAACGCAAAACCGCGGCATCGGCACTCCGCAGGCGTTTCGGGCGGCGGGCGTTTGCGCCGATTTAAGTCGGCGTAATTTTTTGCGATACGGTGTGATATGAACAGAGAAAAAAGCATCGAATTGTTGAATAAGGCCGTCGCCGAAGAACTGCTCTCCACCGAGCAATACCTCTACTTCCACTTCCACTGCGCAGACAAGGGCTTCATGCCGCTTGCCGACATTTTCATGCGCATTTCAATCGTCGAGATGAAGCACATCGACGCCCTTGCGGAGCGCATTCTGTTCCTGAAAGGCGACGTCGATTTGGTGCCGTCGGGCACGGTGAAAAAAATCCGCGATGTTTCCGAAATGCTCAAATTCTCGTGCAAGCTCGAAGAGGGAAGCATTGCCGACTACAACAAATGGGCGAACGAGGCAAGCCAGCTCGCCGACAGCGCGACGAAAACGCTTTTCGAAAGGCTCATTTCCGCCGAGGAGGAACACCTCGACATTTTCGACACCGAGCTTGGCAACCTCGAAACTTTCGGCGACGGATACCTTTCCTTGCAGGCAATCAGCCACTCGAAAGAGGCGGCAAAGGGCAGTGTAAACAAATAGCGCGTCGGACGCATGGCGGCGCAACGCGCGGTTTCCCCGCTCAAAAATCTTCCGAGCGCAAAAAAATCGGGCTTTGAAATAAAGCCCGATTTTTTGCGTCCGCGCCGCCCTACTCGTTTATCTGCGGCTTGTATTCGGGAACGTACTCCAAAATAAAGCGTTTCAAATCGTTGCTGCTGCGCTTGTCGGCTGTCGCCAAAATTTCGTCGATTACCCCCTGCATTCTTTCGAACGACGGCGGCTCGGACACGAAGCCGAATATGCGCGGGTGCTCGGTTTTGACGAGCGTCTCGTTTTTGTGCTGCAACTCTTCGTAGAGCTTTTCCCCCGGACGCAGGCCTATGAATTCTATTTTTATGTCGACGTCGGGCTCGTAGCCGCTCAGGCGTATCATTTGCCGCGCCAAGTCTACCACTTTAACGGGTTCGCCCATGTCGAGCACGAAAATCTCGCCGCCGACCGCCTGCGCGCCGCATTGGAGCACAAGCCCCACGGCTTCGGGAATCGTCATGAAATATCTTGTTACTTCGGGGTGGGTTACGGTGACAGGGCCGCCCTCGGCAATCTGGCGTTTGAACGTGGGAATCACGCTGCCCGACGAGCCGAGCACGTTGCCGAAGCGCACCGCCACAAACTGCGTCTTATTGCCCGTCGAATTTTGAACCGCCTGAACCGCCTTTTCGGCGAGGCGTTTTGTTGCGCCCATCACGTTTGTGGGGTTGATTGCCTTGTCTGTCGAAATCAGCAGGAATTTTTCAACCCCGTATTTGCTTGCAATCCGCGCGATGTTCCAAGTGCCGAAAGTGTTGTTTTTCAGCGCCTCGCCCGGTTGCGACTCCATCATCGGAACGTGTTTGTGGGCAGCGGCGTGGAAAATAAGCTCCGGCTTGTAGAACGAAATTATGCGCTCCATGCGCTTTTCGTCGGCGACGCTTCCGACAAGCGGCTTGATGTTTATACCGTAGCCGCCGCGCAGAATTTTCTGCTCTACCTGAAAGAGCTGGACTTCGCAGTGGTCGAGCATAATCAGAAGCGACGGCGATTTCGACGCAATCTGCTTGCAAAGCTCGCTTCCGATACTGCCGCCCGCGCCCGTCACCATGACGACCCTGTTTTTTATCATGCCGTCAATCGCGTGCGAATCGAGGGTTATTTGCTCGCGCCCCAAGATGTCCTCGATTGCGACTTCGCGGTAGTTCGAAATTTTTGCGTAGCCCGACGCAAGTTCGAAGTACGACGGCACAATGCTCGTCTCCACCCCCGCTTTCGAAAAGTCCGCGGTGATTTCTGCGATTTTCCCTTTCGGGAGGTTCGAGATTGCGATTATCGCGCGGTCGAGCTTGTAGTGCTTTGCGAGGCTGTCGAAGTTGGTCTGCAACGCCGCCACTTCCAAGCCCAGAATCTGGCAGCCGATTTTCTGCTTGTCGTCGTCCAAAAACACGACGGGGTTTATGCCCATGCGTTTGCGCGAAAGAAGGTCGGAGGCAAGCGAGGTGCCCAAGTCTCCCGCGCCGATTATAGCCACGCGTTCGTGTTTTACAACATGCATACTGTCGCGCATATAACGCTCTCTGCACATGCGCAGGAAGAGCCTGAACGACGTACACATTACCACCGACAGCACGAAGTCCGCAAGAATCACGCCGCGCGGGAAAATTATGCCGCGGAACGCCAGCCAATTCAGGAAAAACAGCACGGTCGAGGCAATCAGCATCGACCAGAATATGCGCACCACGTCGGGCATATGAAAGAAGCTCAGCAGTCCCCTGAACTGTCCGAAAACCGCGAGACAGCAGATTTTAAGCGGAAGCACCAGCAGGTACAAATCGAGAATGTTATACCTGCCGATTGAGGCGAAATTGAAGTCGAAGCGAAGCAGGAACGAAACGAGCAGCGACGCGAATATTATCGTCGAATACACCAGCGACACCAGCGCGGTTCTCACGCTAACGCAGCCCGAAACGAAGTCCGCAAATTTTTTTATGTATTTTTTCATATACAGCGATGGCGTGCGCTGCGCGTTTTGCGCGGGCGCAATGCCGCCATTTTTACGCCCGATTCCAACTCCAAACGCGTTTTTTTGCAAGTTAATTATTATGCGTTCCCGCCTTCGGCTTCGGCGATTTTTGCGGCGGCGGACTCCCACTCGGCGTAGAGGGAGTCTATTTTCGCCTTCAACGCATTGTAGCTTTCGGCAATCGACGAGCACTGCGCGCCCTTTTTGAAGAAGTCGGGCGACGACATTTCGAGTTCTATTTGCGCCAAGTCGGACTCCGCCGACGAAATCGCCGCCTCTATTTTCGCCGCCTCCTTTTTGAGTTTGGAGACGGTTTCGCGACGCTTCGCGGCCTCGACGCGCCGCTCCTTTGCGTCGGAAATTTTCGCGGTTTTTTTAGCTGACTGCCGCAAAACTATTTTGCCCTCGCCTTTTATCCGCTCGACATAGTCGCTCAAATTGCCGACAAACGAGCGCAGACCGTTCGGCGAAAGCTCCAGAACCCTGTCGACCACGGGGTCGAGGAACGCCCTGTCGTGGCTGACTATAAGATATGTCCCGCGGTAGGCGGCAAGCGCCTTTTGAAGGACGGCTTTCGAGTTCATGTCGAGGTGGTTGGTAGGCTCGTCGAGAATCAGAAAGTTGAAGTCTTTCAAAAGCATTTTCGCCAGAGCCAAGCGGTTTTTCTCGCCACCCGACAGAATTCCGACGCCTTTGAGGACGTCGTTTCCAGAAAACAGAAACGCGCCCAAAAGGCTTCTGACCTCGCCCTTGCGCTCCATGGGGGCGGCGTTCATAGCCTCGGTCAAAACGTCGTTTGTCGGGTCAAGCTCGTCCGACTGGTGCTGGGCGAAGTACGACATCTCTACATTCAGCCCAAGCTCTACTTTGCCCGCGTCGGCCGCAAGCCCGCCCGCGATTATCTTGACGAGCGTGCTCTTGCCCGCTCCGTTTACGCCCACAAGAGCGACGCGCTCGCCGCGCTCTATTTTAAACGAAATGTTGTCGAGCACCCTGTGTTCGCCGAAAGACTTGCACACGCCCTCGACGTCGAGCACAACCTGCCCGCAACGCTTTGGCTCCGGAAAGGCGAAACTTATCTGCGAGTTGTCCTCCTCCTCCGCCTCTATGCGCTCCACTTTGTCGAGAGCCTTTATGCGGCTTTGCACCTGCGCCGACTTGGAGCTTTTGTACCTGAACCGCTCGATGAACCGCTCGGTCTTTTCTATCGACTTGCGCTGGTTTTCGGCGGCGCGCGCAATCTGGTTTCGGCGCGCCTCCGACTCTTTCAGGTAGAATTCGTAGTTGCCCGCGTAGATGTCTATCCTGCCCTTGACGACGTGGAATGTGCGGTTTGTGAGCGCGTCGAGAAAAGCCCTGTCGTGGCTGACGATTATAACCGAACCCGAATAGCCGCGCAGATAGTCTTCAAGCCACGCGATTGATTCGATGTCGAGGTGGTTGGTGGGTTCGTCGAGCATGAGCAGGGTCGGCTCCTGCAAAAGGAGCTTCGCGAGGGCGATGCGCATCTGCCAGCCGCCCGAAAACTCGCAGCACGGGCGAGGCATGTCGGACATTTTGAAGCCCAAGCCCTGCAAAACCGTCTCCACGCGCGAGCGCACTTTCGACTCCTCCGCGTCTTCGAGCTTGTGGGCAATCTCGCCCATTTCCTCCACGGCGTCGGCGTATTCGCGCGAAGACGCGGCGGCAACGGCGATTATCGAGTCTACCTCCGCCATTCTCGCGCGAAGCTCCACGACCTTCCCGAACGCCGACTCAACCTCGTCGAAAAGCGGGCGGCTGCCCACCACTATCGCGTCCTGCGGAAGATAGCCGACCGTCGCGTACTTGGGCTTTGCGATTTCGCCCGCGTCGGGGTGCTCCAAGCCGCAGAGGATTTTCAGGAGCGTGCTCTTGCCCGCTCCGTTCGAGCCTACAAGCCCGATTCTGTCGCCCTTGTTTATGACCGCGCTTGCGCCGCCGAAAATCGTCCGCGCCCCGAATGCAAGCTCTATGTTCCGTAGTTCAATCATCGCATAAAAAACGCGCCCGCCGCAAACGCGGCGGGACGCCGAAACAAAACGCGGAATTTACAGCGACTCCGTCGAAAGGAAACGCCTGTCCACCGCCTGCGCCCCCACAATCACGCTTGTGCCGAATATCTCGTTGACCGACGCCCCGCGCGAAATTTCCGCAACGGGCTTTGTCAGCCCCGTAAGCACACGGCCGTAGCAGTTGACGGTGGAAACAACCTGCAACATGCTCGAGGCAATGTTGCCCGAATTGAGGTCGGGGAAAATCAGCACGTTCGCGCGGCCGGCAACGGAACTGTGGATTCCCTTCAAGTCGGCGACTTCGCGTTTGAGGGCGGCGTCTACTTGAAGCTCGCCGTCGATGTCTATTGCGATGTCGCAAGTCTTCGCCTTCTCGTGCGCGAGCGACGTCGCCGATTTTACCTTCAAAACCGAATGCTGTGTTGACGATGGCGTTTTCGAAGTATACGCAAGCATTGCAACGCGCGGAGTTTCGAGGGTGAGGTGGTTCACGAGAATCGCGGTCGTTATCGCGATGTCGCAGAGCTGCGGCTCTGTGGGTTCCGGAATTACGCCGCAATCGGCAAGGAAAAGGTCGCCGTTAATGCCAAGTTCGGGGTTTTCGGTGGAAACCACCATCAGCGAACTCGCCGTGCCGAAACCCTTTTGGAGCGGGATTATCTGCAAGACTGGGCGCAACACGCCAGAGGTCGCGACGGTCGCGCCCGCAACCATGGCGTCGGCGCGTCCGGTCGCAAGCATGAGGGTTGCAAAATAGTTGGGTTGAAGCGCCATCGCATTGATTTCCTGCGGATCGAAACTGCGGAACTTCGGCAAGCCGTGGAGAAGCTTCATGAGCGCAACGGAGTCGTCCGCCGAAACGGGGTCGATAATCTTGATGCCGTCCAAACGGATGTCCAAAGACTTGGCGATGTCTTCAATCTTCTGCTTTTCGCCGATGATAATCGGCACGCCCAACTTGCGCGTTGCAAACTGGCGCGCAGCCTGAATTACGCGCGGGTCGGTGCCGTCGGGATAGACAATTCTCTTGGGGTGGTTCTGCAACCGTGCGGAAAGTTTTTTTACCAGTGCCATATCTCTCTATACTCTATAATTTACTTGTTTGCCCCCATTACATCATTTTCACCTCACATAGTCAACATTCAAAAATCCGCAAACATGGAATCTCCGCTTACCAATTAACTAAACTTTTATCCCAAAGCCCCCTAAAAACTTCGTGCGTTAGCACTCTAATTTTAGGGGCGTCAAAATGCCCCTATAAGAGTGGCTTTGCGAGTGGCTCAGG
>OGFM01001239.1_pt1 | contig 16622 bp, 13 predicted proteins | sample 1570871 | NCBI WGS metagenome assembly OGFM01 (sample SAMEA2581957, study PRJEB24529) | metagenome | biome: Human gut stool | place: China | collected 2011
AAGTCGTCAGCCGTGGTTCCGGTCGATCTGCTGTTGCTGCTTCTGCTTATATGAGCTGTAGCCGGATGTACAATGATTATGATGGTATCCAGCATGACTATACTAGAAAGCATGGGCTAATCTATCAGGAAGTGATGCTTCCACCAATGGCTCCATCGGAATGGAATGACCGGGAACAACTCTGGAATGCTGTGGAAGAAACCGAAAATATAACTCCTGCCGCAAGTCCCCACAAGAATTTATTTTTCTTAAACAACTTTCCCGCTATTATTCCACCCAGAATATTTACGACAATATATGTCCCTGTCACAACTGCACTTATCGCTTTTTCATCATAAGCATACTTCCATATTATTCCCGATGACACAAATAATATCACTGTCGTAAGAATAATTTGTGTCAAAAGAATAATAACAATATTTTTAATCACTTTTTCCACTTTGATAAAACCCCTTTTTTTCAATATCTATTCATTTTGTCACAATTTTATGTTAAGATTCATAAAAAGAAAAAATAACAGCAACATAACTTTATTATTAAAATGTATGCAGAAAAGAGGTTATAAATGAACAATACAAACGGAACCGTAGATTTACATACACATTCAACTTTCTCCGACGGAACATTTTCACCTGAAGAACTTGTTAAAAAAGCAGTTGAAAAAGGTCTCACTGCATTTGCACTTACTGACCATGATGCTGTCGGCGGCATAGAAAGTGCCGCTGCTGCCGTAAAAGAGCAGAATGCTCCCGTTTTATTTGTCCCGGGAACTGAACTTTCGGTCGGTTATAAAGATGGAGACATTCATATAGTAGGACTTTTTATTGATTACAAAAATCCTGCATTTACAAAAATCTCTAATCTTCTGGTTGAAAGAAGAGTTGAGAGAAACAAAGAAATGGTTGCCAAATTCCGGGCAGCTTCAATAAATATGACTTACGAGGAACTCCAGGAAGGAAATCCAGACACCGTAATCACCAGAGCACATTTCGCAAGATGGCTCATCAACCACGGTGTAGTCAAAAACACTGCCGAGGCTTTTGATAAATATCTTGATATACATTGTCCTTACTATGTTCCAAGAAAATATATAACTCCTGAAGAAAGTATTGAACTTATCCTCGAATCAGGCGGTGTTCCAATACTTGCACATCCCCTCCACTATAAACTCGAAGAAAAGGAGCTTGAAGCCCTTATCAAAAGACTCAAAGCCGCCGGTCTGAAAGGTATGGAGGCAAAATATTCAAACCACACTACTCAGGATGAAGCTTATGTCAGAAAACTCTGCAATAAATACGAGCTGCTCCCAAGTGGAGGTTCAGATTTTCACGGTACCAACAAGCCGGCAATCGATATGGGTACAGGCCGCGGAACTTTAAGTGTTCCTTTTGAGTACCTTATCAATATTGCCAAAGCAGCAAAACCGTCTGAATTTACAAAAAAAGTTTTGGATTTTGCTGAAAAACATTCATAAAAAGATATAACAAAAAAGCTGTAGACACTTTGATACGCTACAGCTTTTTATTATTAAGATTATTTTAGATATTTTCAACTTCAAGAAATTTATTTCAAAGAAATTTATTTTAAAGAAATCTATTTCTTTGTTGTCTTAATTTCTTCTTCCTGCTTGTCTATCTCAACGATATTTTCTTTTTTCATTGGGATACGGCAGTTCTTATTGTTTCCAAATTCAACTATAACAACTTCGTCCATAATATCTATTACAACACCGAAAAATCCGCTTGTTGTAAGTATGCTGTCTCCTACTGCAAGTGTAGATACAAGTGCATCATGCTCTTTCTGCTGTTTCTTCTGTGGTCTGATAGCAAAGAACCAGAAGATTGCAATGATAGCTGCATAAATTACAACCATGCTTATTATACCCTGTGTTCCGCCTGCTTTTGTTGCCAATATTGTAGTCAAATTCATTTTGCTTCCTCCTCAAGCTGTTCTAATTTCTTCTTTTTATATTCTTTAAAACACCCTTTTTCAATGGCGTCACGAATTTCTTCCATCATATTGTTATAGAAATAAAGATTATGAGTTACCATAAGTCTCAGTCCAAGCATTTCTTTCGCCTTCAAAAGGTGTCTTATATATGCTCTGCTATATTTGCGGCATGTCGGACAATCACATGTTTCATCTAAAGGTCGGTCATCAAGCTCATATTTTTTATTCATGAGATTCATCTTTCCATGATTTGTATACGCATGACCGTGACGGCCGTTTCTTGCCGGATATACACAATCGAAAAAGTCAACACCACGTTCTACTGCTTCCAATATATTTGCCGGAGTTCCAACTCCCATCAAATATGTAGGTTTATCTTCGGGCAGATACGGTACTGTTTTTTCAATAATATCATACATTTCTGCATGACTTTCACCTACGGCAAGTCCTCCAAGCGCATAACCGTCAAGATTTAACTCCGATATTCTCTTTGCATGTTCTACTCTTATATCTTCAAAAATTCCACCCTGATTTATTCCAAAAAGAAGCTGTGATTTATTTATAGTAGTATCAAGGGAATTAAGTCTGTCCATTTCCTTTTTACATCTCTCAAGCCATCTTGTAGTCCTGTCAACAGAATTCTGCATATACTGTCTCGTAGCAGGATGCGGCGGACATTCATCAAATGCCATTGCAATTGTAGAAGCAATATTTGACTGAATCTGCATGCTCTGTTCAGGTCCCATAAATATTTTTCTTCCATCTATATGAGAATTGAAATAAACTCCTTCTTCTTTTATCTTTCTTAGTCCTGCAAGTGAAAAAACCTGAAACCCACCTGAATCTGTAAGAATAGGTTTGTCCCATACCATAAATTTATGAATACCACCCATTTTTTTGACTATTTCATCACCCGGTCTGACATGAAGATGATAAGTATTGCTAAGAACAACCTGTGTTTTTAAGTTCTGCAAATCCTCAGTTGATACAGCACCTTTCATTGCGCCAACTGTCGCAACATTCATAAATACAGGTGTTTCTATCGTTCCATGTACCGTTTCAAGACGACCTCTTTTAGCACTGCCGTCCTTACATAATATTTTATACATAGTTACTCCATTCTTTTTCCTTTTTCCGTGTATCGCCCACTTTATATGCACTAAGGATATTAACACTCAATACGCATCTATGTCAACCTCTCCATAATAAACTTAACTATAAAATAAATAACTATAAGAGGAAGAATTATCCTAAAGAAAATTCCAACTGCTACTGCACCTAATGCCAAAACCAGCATAGCCACAACAACAATTATTATTATTCCCAGCAATTTGTCATACCATTTTAACGAAAAATTATGATACCCTTTATCGTAATTGTCACTATCATCGTATGATGAAGTATAACTGTCGTCTCCACGATACTCTTCCCTTGCCTGCTTTGTATAAAAATCTGCCATAGGTCCTTTTTCGGCAACAAAACTGTCTATAATGGTTCTTGCAATAAGTCTCGGATCTCCAAGTTCTTCAAGAACCTGACTTTCCGTTTTATCATTATTTTCAATATAGTCTTTATAATAACTTATATTTTCATTGATAACGTCAGAAGGTACATTTCCCGCCAAGCTATCCCTAAGTATGGATAAAAATTCATTTTTAGTCATATAAACTCTCCTTCCTGGCATTATAGTTTTAAAAAAGTTTAAGTTTCCATAATCAAAATTTTATAATCTTTATAAAGGAAAAACAACTTTGCAACAATAAATGCTGCAAAGCTGTCAGATAATACTTTGTTTTGTCCTCGCGGATTGCTTTATTTAGCTTTTCCAACTGATCCGAAGAGTTCCATCTTCTCTTTAACAGTTGCTTTGATTGCCTCAGCACCAGGAGCAAGAAGTTTACGAGGGTCAAATCCCTTTCCTTCTAAGTCCTTGCCAGCTTCGATGTATTTACGTGTAGCTTCCTGGAATGCTAACTGGCACTCTGTATTTACATTAATCTTTGCAACACCAAGTGAAATAGCTTTCTTAATCATATCAGCCGGGATTCCTGTACCACCATGAAGAACAAGTGGCATATCTCCTGTCTTAGCCTGAATGGCATCAAGTGTCTCAAAGCTGAGTCCTGCCCAGTTTTCAGGATATTTACCGTGAATGTTTCCGATACCTGCTGCAAGCATTGTAACACCGAGGTCTGCAACCTTTTTACACTCATCAGGGTCTGCACACTCACCGGCACCGATAACTCCGTCTTCTTCTCCACCGATAGAACCTACTTCTGCTTCAAGAGAAAGACCAAGAATATTACATGTATTTACTAACTCTGTTGTCTTCTGAACGTTCTCTTCGATTGGAAGGCTTGAACCATCAAACATGATTGAAGAAAATCCTGCATTGATACAAGCTTTTGCACCTTCAAATGAACCGTGGTCAAGGTGAAGTGCTACTGGAACAGTGATGTTTAATTCTTCAAGCATTCCCTCTACCATACCAACAATTGTTTTATAACCACACATATACTTTCCTGCGCCCTCAGATACACCAAGGATAACAGGTGACTGTAATTCCTCTGCTGTCTGTAAAATAGACTTTGTCCACTCTAAGTTGTTGATGTTGAACTGACCTACTGCATACTTACCGGCTTTAGCTTTTGTAAGCATTTCTTTTGCTGAAACTAATCTACTCATTTTAAAATCCTCCATCTTTAGACTTGTCCCTGATTTGATACAGGAACTTTAATTACCTAAAGCCCATAACTCAGGACTTTTCAGGCAAAACTACTCTCAATCAGTTTTATTATATACTATTTCTTATAAAAATCAAATCATTTTTCGCATAAGAATTTTATCTTATCCATATTTTCTTTTGCAATCTCTTTGCCCATCTCATACGTCTGCCTTAACTTACCCGTATCGCTTTCAAGACTGTTTAATTTATATTTTGGTCTTAGTATAACTGCTTTTCCTGTTTTTTCAAGCTTTTCACACAATCGTACCGACTCGTTATATTTGTCACATCTTTTCAATAGTTCTTCCGCAATTGCCGGATATTTTAACTTCATTATTTTAGCCATATTTTTTTCCGATTTTCTAGGCGTTTTTACAAATCCCTCGGGCTGTGTAAGAACTATAAGCATTTTATCGCATCCGTCCTCAAGACATTTGTCTATCGGAATTGGATTTGACAATCCTCCGTCATAATATTTTCTTCCGTTTATCTTAGCCGGAGGACACGCTCCCGGAAGTGCACATGTGGCACAAAAGACCTCAAACGTCTCATCTACATCTTTCTGGTCAAAATAATGCACTTTTCCTGTTTTTGCATCTGTAGTTACAATAACAAACCTGCCATCATATTCTTTGAATGTTTTCATATCAAATACATCAAGTTTATTTGGTATCTCCCTAAATACAAAATCCAGTCCGAAAATACTTCTTTCCTTCAAAAAATTTCTCTTGCTCAAATAGCGTTTATCATTTCGATATTTTTCAAGTATTCTGATATTGCGCTCCGGCTGCCTTGATATATATGACGCTGCATCTGCTGCCCCTGCCGACACTCCTATACAATACGGAAACATTATGCCTTCTTCAAGCAATGCATCCATAATGCCGCAACTGAAAACCGGTCTGAATGAACCACCCTCAAATAATACTCCTGTCATGATTCTGCCTCTATAATCTTTCTTATATGCTCATCACCTGTTACCTGATATAAAAGTTCCATGCATTCAACTCCCGAAGTCTTATCACCCTGCTCAAGCTCAAGTTGTCCCGCCCTAAGAATGATAGTGAGCGTTGTCTCTGATATTCCATCCGGCAGTTTTAATTTTCTTATCTCTTTCTGAATTTTATCCACTGTATACTCAGGGCACTCTCTTTCAAGTGCCGTTTCAAGAAAGTTTAGTTCACTGTCAGCCGTTTTGCTGTGGCTGAACATGTTGCTGTATGTGTAAAGCACCATGGCTTTCTCGGGTTCTTTCTTCTCTACATAATAATACCCTATATTTCTATAAAAATGAGCAATGTCTGCTCTCGTATATATAAATTTATGAAGTTCCTTTGTTGTCTCTTTAAGTTTTTTAAGTTCACCGAGCTGCTTTAAACATTCAGTTTTTTCCCAGTATATATCCATATCCACTGCATTCCATTCTGCCGCCTTTACAAGCTTTTCATATGCTTTATCAAAATGCATTCTCTCCATATATTTTTTTGCAAGGGAATGATACATGCGATGCACCGGATATCTGACTGCCTCATAATCTCTTGTCTTAAAATAATACTCAAAAAGATAAAATTCCAAAATGTGATTTGCACATAAAACCCTTTTGTCACCTGCTTTAAGCTCTTTAGCTATCTCATCAGCTATTTCCGATGCCTTCTCAAGTTTGTTGCTTTTTTGGTACTGTTGAAATAATCTTATGTTTTCTTCGATATCCATGGCGGTGCCTCCTTGTTGTGTAGTTTATATCACTATACCACCAAAAAACAAAACATGAAAGAACTTTACAACGATAAAAAATTTCATTGTGGTTATTTAACGCAAAAATTGATATAAACTTTCCTGCCACTGAACTGCTATGCACCAACTGAAACAAAGTGCCAACCGCCTCCTTTGCCATTAGCTGAAAAGTTTATATCAATCTCTTCTATTTACATATGCTTTTTTATGAACATCCTATACTGACAATAAGTTTCTCTGCTTTACGCATTCTTATTGTAAATTTTGCTTTCAAATGTTCCATCTTCAATATTTATAAATCTGATAAAAAGCGATACCTTGTTATCATCATTCAAACTGTTCCATACAAGTTCTCCAAATTCATCCATATCATTTGGTATATCAACAAGTTTAGGCTCTCCCTCAAAACTTGGGAGCGGATTTCCGTCATGCATATATGTATGAATAAATCTTCCCTCACCTGCTATCGGATTCTCATAATCAAATGTATATCTGTTACAGCAATCCGGATTTCCGTTGTTACTCTTAAGAATAGACATTGAATAATCAAATCCACCATCCTCAACATGAAGAATAGCTGAAATTCTAGGTGTGAAGTTTGGCTCATCCGGCTCAAACTCTCTTGTACAAAGTGACTGCTCAAAAGTTGAGCCATCCTGCATAAGATCATATACAGTATCTGTCTGGTCACCGTTTGTCACTATTGTGTCATTGCCGAGGACACGGACAGGTGCATATATTATAAGACTTGGGTCTGTAAGTTTTGAAGGATCAAATGCCTGTGTACGGATTCCATCACCGTCTGTTACAAATACCCTGTTTCTGCTGTTTTCACTTCTGCCCATGATAAAATATGCAATAGCTGCATGTTTTCCGTCAGCAGTCTTTCCTACAACAATGCCACGACCCGGATATGCGTTTGATGTTAATTCATTTTTTAAAGATAATTTTTCCATAAAAACCTCCGATATACTATTTTATTTTAGTGGTGGAAAAGTCTGAGACCTGTAAATGCCATAAGTATTCCAAATTCGTTACATGCATCTATAACCGCCTGATCATTCTTTGAGCCGCCTGCCTGTGCCACATATTTAACTCCACTCCTGTTTGCACGCTCAATATTGTCGCTAAATGGAATAAACGCATCTGAACCAAGTGTAACTCCATCAAGATTTTTAATCCACTCTGCACGTTCTTCTCTTGTCATCGGTTCAGGTTTTTCAGTAAAGAACTGTTCCCATTTTCCATCGGCAAGAACATCCTGATAATCATCTGAAAGATATACGTCAATAGTATTATCTCTGTCAGGCTTTCTGATGTCATCCCTGAACGGAAGATTAAGTGCCTTTGGAGACTGACGGAGGAACCACTTATCAGCCTTATCACCAGCAAGTCTTGTACAGTGAATACGTGACTGCTGGCCTGCTCCGATTCCGATTGCCTGACCGTCTTTTACATAACATACTGAATTTGACTGTGTATATTTAAGTACGATGTTTGCAATTATCATATCGTTAAGTGCATCTTCTGAAAGCTCTTTCTTTTCAGTTACAATGTTGTCAAAAAGCTCTTTTGTTGTCTTTACTGTATTGTGCCCCTGCTCAAATGTAATTCCGAATACATCTTTTGTCTCAAGCGGTGCTGCTTCATAATCAGGGTCAATCTTAATAACACAATAATTTCCACGTTTCTTTCCTTTAAGAATTTCAAGAGCCTCATCTGAATATGAAGGTGCAATAATACCGTCAGATACAAGTGTCTTAAGATACTTTGCTGTCGCAACATCACACTCATCTGAAAGTGCAACAAAATCTCCAAATGATGACATTCTGTCTGCACCTCTTGCTCTGATATAAGCTGTGGCCATAGGAGTAAGTTCAATATCATCATCTACAAAATAAACTTTTTTCATAGTATCTGTAAGTGGAACATCTATAGCAGCTCCTGCCGGACTTACATGTTTAAAAGAAGCTGCCGCAACGTGACCTGTAGCCTCTTTTACTTCCTTAACAAGCTGCCAGCTGTTAAATGCATCCAAAAGATTTATATATCCCGGATTTCCATTTAATACCTCAAAAGGAAGGTCACTTCCATCCTTCATAAATACTCTTGCTGGTTTCTGATTTGGGTTACATCCATACTTTAACTGAATTTCGTTCATTGGATAATCTCCTTTCGTAAATAAAAAGATAATATAAGTTTAACAAAACATCTTTTGTCAAACTATTAAATTTTGACAAAGAAAAAACCGACACTATCCCGGACTTTTCTGCCCAGACGGTCGGCTGTCAAACTGTTATACTCCCTGTGGTCACTTCCACTTCCGTCAGTTATATAACTAGATTAACTTTATCATATTTCTTTTGGGTGCGCAACCCTAATTTTATCTTATATACATCCGGAATATTTTGTTTGATTTCGGATATTTTGTTCCTAATATTCCGGAAGTTCTTTCTCCTCTATAATCTGCTTCGCTTTTCTTTCAACTTTGGCTCTGAAATGCTCTCTGTCAACTGACAGTGCTATGCCCATCTCAGCCATTGTAAATATAACCGCTGAACCTCCGTAACTTATAAACGGCAGTGATACACCTGTGTTCGGAAAAATCATCAGCACTACAAATATATTTACTATAACCTGTAAAGAAATATGTATTGCTATTCCCGTTACAACAGCTCTGCCAAATATGGTTTCTGCTCTGCTGGCAATCTTAAAGAGCTGGAAAATAAGATACAGAAACATGCCAAGCATTATAAATGCACCTAATATTCCAAGTTCCTCACATATTACGGCAAATATCATATCATTCTGCGCTTCTGGTATTCTTGAAAGCTTTTGCACACTGTTTCCAAGTCCTTTTCCCGAAAATCCGCCTGATGCAACTGCATATAATGACTGAAGTGACTGATAACTCTCATAATTCGAAAACTTCTCGGGTGCAAGCCATGCTCCTATTCTGCCGTATCTGAAATTCTTAAAAGCAGTGTTTGAATTTATAATGCTGTAAATGTGATTTATCACAACTGCAACACCGCCCGCTGCTGCCGCGAATACCGCTATATGCGTCTTGTTAAACGGTGTCATTATTATAGTCATACCAAAAATAATGCCACAAAGTATAATCAAGGTTGACAGGTTAGAACTTTTGGCACAGAGGAACAATGCAGATGCTCCTGCCGGAAACCATATAAACCATAATATTCTGTATCTGCTTTTGTTCTTTGTATATCTCGATATCCTTGTTCCTATCCAAAGTATTATAAGAATTTTTGAAACTTCCGCAACCTGCAATGACATCGAACCTATTTTTATCCATCTCACCGCACCCTTTGCCGAAACTGCGAGCGGTGTATATAACATCAGCGTCATACATATCGATAACAGATAGATAAACCATGACATCGATAATTTTACATTTTTAAGTCCTTTTATCTTCTTTAATAAAGGTATTTTAGAAAAATTAAGTATATTAAAATTGTTATAATTGCAAACCCTCAATATAAGCATGCCAATAAAACTAAGTATGACATACTCAATCTGCTTTTTTGCAAAATACATATTATCATAATTATATTTAGGGCTGAGACTGCATCTGTAACTTGATGCACTGTATATCATAATTATCCCAAAAATGTTTAGCATCAGTAAGATTATAAAAACCTTTATATCTACTCTTTCCTGACTATCTATATATGAAGCAAGAGCTCTTCTTGCAGATGGTTTTCTAAGCACAAACGCACCCCCTGTCACAAAAACTACTATTGTAGTTTAGCATATACCATATATAAAGTCCAGTTTCATTACTTTTAATCCGGCATTTCCAAACATTATCTAAAAAAACAACGGGGAACCAAGCTTAATTTTAGTTCCCCGCCTTATACATCTAAAGTGTATATTATTTAACTTTTATTTTGATTGTCTTTGAAGCTGCCTTATATTTTGACGTCTTCTTAGCAAGCAATTTAACCTTTACTGTACCTTTCTTCAAACCTTTTATCGTAAGCTTTTTATTCTTCAATGTAACTTTAACTTTCTTTGCATTAGCTTTTGAAAGCTTATTGAAGTAAACCTTTGCTCCTGAATTTGCTGAAACAGTAATTGTCACTGTCTTTTTCTTCTTTACAGTTACTGTTGAAACTTTTTTCTTTCCTTTTTTAACAGTAATTGATGCATTCTTGAGTGTTGGCTTTGTTGTTGGTTTTACTGTTGGTGCTGTTGTCGGCTTTGTTGTTGGTTCTACTGTTGGTTCAGTACTAGGTGCTGTTGTCGGCTCCGCTGTAGGTGCTACTGTTGGCTCTGCCGTTGGTTTTACCGGCTCTGAAGACGGAGCTGTTGTCGGCTCTGTTGTAGGTGCTGCTGTTGCCGTTGGTTTTACCGTTGGTGTAGCTGTCGGTGTTGTTGATGAACCACCTGAAGATGATGATGAAGAACTAGATTTCCATACGGCATACAATGTAATCGTTTCTCCCTTAGCTGCAAGGTCAGTAGATATTGTCTGTCCATTTGAATATATCTTATCACCATTTGTTTTGTCGAGCCATCCTTCAAATGTGTACACTGCTCTTGTGTATGGATTTTCATAGAGATTGAATTTCTGACCAAGTTTTACAATCTGTGTCATCTCTTCACCATCTGTACCACTAGGATTATAAATAATAGTGTATGAATACTCTTTCCATACAGCATACAGTATTGCAACTCCCGCATCCTGTGCAAGGTCTTTAATTTCCTGTTCATCTTTATATTCAACAGCTCCTCCCGGTGTTGTTGACCATCCAAGGAAATCATAGTTTTCGCGTGTAAATGTATTTTTCGGAAGTTTACCTGTTTCTCCGACTGCATATTCCTGTGATGTTGCAGTCATTGTATCTGTTGTATAATTTGGATCTAATTTAACAGTATATTTTCCTGTAGGTACATATACACGGACATTATCTAATGCTGTTACTCCGTTATATCTTCCGCTAAGTACAAATAAACCTTTTATGTCCGCAATGCTGTCCATCTCAAACTTCTTTGATACAAGTTCTTTTCCTGCTTCATCAGTGATAGTAAGAACCATTGTATTTTTAGTTTTGTTTATAACTGTCTTAATGTGTACCCATGTATCAGTTGCAATATCAACAGACGCTGTATCAGTTGTCTTTGCTGTACTTCCACCTGAAATTGTCCATTCTGTTGTCTTTAATGCATTTAAGCTCCATAAATATGAATCTGATGCAAGAATATCATTTTTCTTGCTATATTCTGAAACAGCTAATGCAAGCTGTGTTTCCTGATTATTTCCTGCTGTCAATTTGCTGTCAAACTCAACAACATAATTGTCAGGCACTGTCAAACTTCCAAAGTCAAGGTATGCACTTCTTGAATTTATATTTCCCGGTGCAAACTGTAAATATCTTTTGTGCTCTGCTGCTCCATCACTGGCAAGTGTAAGATTGTCTGCTGCATTTGCTGATAATCCGCCGGCTGCTGCCGCATCTGCATCATTGTTGAAACTCTTGTACAAGATACTTGCATCTGCCAATGCCTGTTCTTTCTGTTCTTCTGCATTCTTTGCTGCTGCAGTATCAGCTTTTTCTGCCTTATATAATGTTCCGATATCGGCTGCTGATAATGCACGGCTGTAAATTTTAACATTGTCCATATATGCCGGAGATGAACCCCAGAATGAACCATATCCAAGATAGAACTTATCTGCTGATGCAATCATCTTAAGCATATTAGATGCCAGACTTGCATAGCTGTCATTTGAGTCAAATAACGTATATTTTGTTTTGTTTACAACGAGTTTACCGTCAACATAAATTCCAAAGTTAGCCTTTCCAACAGATACTGTTACATAATGCCAGCTGTTTACAGGAATATTATTTACCGGCTTTTCTGCCTTGTTGCAGTCAAACCACTGCCATGTACCGCCTACTGTTCCGTTGTAACCAAGATATGTATTTGGTGTGAAGAATAATCTTCCGTCTGCTCCATCGGAATTATCCGTATCAAAGAAACTCCAAAGTGCATCCCACGCGTCATCATTCTGTCTATTTACCCACATTGATACTGTCGCACCGTTTAATGTCTTTCCTTTAAGTGGGTTTGTAAACTCAGCATAGCTTGTTGTCGCTGCTGCTTCATATCCAAAATACTGATTAAGAACATTTCCTGCTCTGTCAGAACTATACTCTACTGTAGGTTTTGTTCCGCTCTCAAGAGTCTTTGCCTCTCCGACCTGCTCTGTATTTACTTCATTTCTAAGACCATTTTCAAATGTATAATTTGCTTCAAGTCCTGAATCAATGTCTGAAGTTGCATTTGCTTTTATTGTTGTTGTATATTCTTTCTTTGTGTAATATAAACCATTCTTAATTGTTGCTGTAAGTGTTACTGTTGTATCTTTTGCAACTGCCTGAATTTCACCTGTATTTGAAAGTGCAGTCTCATCTGATGACTCCCATTTGATTGTTGAGCCTTCATTTCCTGAAACCGGAAGTTCAAGGTCTGTATTTAACTGTTCCGGAACAGTTAATGATAAATCTCCGGCATCTTTTATAACTTTCTGCTCGTTTGTATAACCTTTTGTACCCCAGATAGTAATATTATTGCTTCCTACAAGTGTAAAGCACATTGTCTCACAGTTTGTGCCTTCAACCTTCTGTTTAATAAACACACCCTGATATTTTATATTGTCTATTGTTAAAGTAACATAAGGTTTATCAGACTCCTGCTCCCATGTTCCTGTATAATCACCTGAAACAGAACCGTCTTTGTTTAACTTAACAGATTTCTCCTCACAGCACTGAAGTGCAGTTGTATTTACTGAAGGTTCGTGATAAATAACAGTATATTCTCCCGCAACTTCCTTTACTGAGTATGCAGTATCTGATAATGTCTCTCCTGAATACTCAAATGGAGTTGCGACAAGACCACCGTTTCCAGCTGTAAATAACTGGTGAACTCTCACCTCATGTCCCTCTGAACCATCATTAAAACGTGTATGATATACAAGATATGTTTTTCCGTCTGTATCAACTACTGCAGAATTATGTCCCTGTGCAACACGTCCCTTATCAAGATAATGCCAGTTGTAATATGACATAAGACGCTCACCTGTAGCAGTATTTCCATATCCGTCACCACCTGCGTTCTTGTTGATAACACTTGTCTCTGTACCGTATCTTGCATCATTTCCTGCTACATCCTTGTATGGACCCGTGATTGCATCTGATGAGAATACACGCATATTATATCCGCCCTTAGCAGTAAGTCCGCCGTATGAAAGGAATAAATAATACTTGTCACCTATTTTCTCTATGTATGATGCCTCACCTGATCTTGAAACACCACCTGCAAGTTTATATCCCATATAAGGGTCTGTTTCATTTTCTTTATAATCGTATTTTGTAGCTGTATCTCTAAGACCTGTCTTAGGGTCAAGCTTGAATATCCAGATACCGCCTGACCATGAACCATAACTCATCCAAAGGTTTCCGTCAGAATCATATGTAACACATGGGTCAATTGCATGTGCGCCGTATCTTGCATTCCATGTTGTATCTGAAGATTTAAATCTTACAAGAGCTGCATCTGCATTATCAGAACCTACTACTGATGCAAAATCTGTATCTGTATATGCATGAACTCCTGATTTAGTAAATCCTGAATATACTACAGTTCCCTGATTTTCCCAGTCACCGTTAAGTGAATCTGATGTAAGAAGCACAATGCTTGAGTTCCATGATTTACCGTTGATACTCATATACATGCACCACTTATTCATCTGTTCATTCCAGATAACATCAGGTGCCCATAAGTTGCCTGACCATCCATAACTGCTGTCACCTTTTGCTGCCCAGTCAAATGCACTCTTAAAAAGAGCCTGGCATTTTGTGTCATCATTTATGTTATTTGTAAATGTTGTCCAGTTCTGCATGTCTGTTGACCAAGCAAAAGCTCTGTGTGAACCAAATATAAAGTATACTTTCTGTCTTGAACCGTTATCTTTTCCATATACTCTCTGGCTTCTGTCTCCTGTATATTTACCATCAGTATATCCGATTACAACAGATGGGTCATGAACTGTTACATGCTTTTTCTGATTACTTTCACTGAAATATTCATCATACTTCGCTGTGACATCTGAAGCTGATATTTCCTGTGGTGTTGTCGGTGTATCATCATCTCTGTCTGTTTTGTCTACAAGTTTAATATTTGAAAGGTCTACCTGCTCTCCTGTAAGATGCATGCTTACTGAATCGTTTAATTCACCAAATGTAACTGTATCTTTCATCTTATATACTTTTGATGAATTTGTGTTGTCTGTTATCGTATATGATATTGTAACTATTTTATCTCTTCTTGACACATCAACTACTACACTTGCATCTTTCATGGATTCTTTAAACTCTTCCCATGTAAAATCTGTATCACCCCAAGTATGTTCTGAACCATCACTTAAATGAGTTCCATAAAACCAGCCATAATTATCTGCTCTGTCTGTTATTCCTCCATTGCTGTCAAAAACTTCTATTATAAAGTTATTCCAATTATCACTTCCCTTTGTTTTGTTTGTGAATGTGTACTGAACATCAAAATTTCCACTTATTGTCTCATCTCCGGTATTAGCCGAAAAACCTGCGTCAATACTTAATTCACTGACAGTATTTGAACCAAATGTACTGCTCTCTGCTGCTTTAGCTGTTGCAGTAAAATCAAGTGACAAATTCGGTGCAGACGTTACTGCAAGCACCGCTGACATTGCTATTGCCGCAATTCTCTTAAACTTAATTCTTGCCATACTTCTCTCCTTCTTTTCCCTTTCCTTGCTTTTTTGTTTAGGCATTTTAAATGCCGGTTTTATACAAAAAGAGGGCGTTGACCACTTTTTGTCAACTCCCCCCTTTAGTTTACACAAATAAGTTTATTTTCTTATTCAATATGCAGTTTTAAATAATTATTTTACTGTTACCTTCAAAGATTTTGTAGCTGCCTTATATGCTGAAGTCTTCTTTGCTGAAAGTTTGATTGTTACTTTTCCTTTCTTAAGACCCTTAACTGTAAGCTTGTTATTCTTTAATGTAACTTTTGCAATCTTTGCATCTTTCTTAGAAAGTTTAGCTGCTGTAACCTTTGCTTTTGAATTTACTGAAACAGTAAGTTTAACGCTCTTCTTAGCTTTTACTGAAACTGCTGAAACAGATTTCTTTCCGTTCTTAACAACGATTGCAGCCTTTTTAGCACTTGGTTTCTTTGTAGGTGCCGGTGTTTCTGTTGGCTCTGTTGTTGGTGCTACTGTAGGCTCTGTTGTTGGTTCCTGTGTTGGTGCTACTGTAGGCTCTTCTGATGGTGCCTCTGTTGGAGCTGTTGTTGGTTCTTCTGTAACTGCAGGTGCTGTAGAAATTGCTGGTGAAGTAGCAGGCTCTGCCGGTACCTCAGTAGGTGCTACTGTTGGTTCTGCTTCTCCTTTTAACTCAGCTTTTATATCAGATAAATCTACCTTTTCGCCTGTAAGATGAACATATACTGTTTCAGGCAAGTTTGCCATTGCACATGTGCATACAAAATTGTATTTTTTACTGCTATCTGCATTTCCTGTAATATCATTTGCAACAGTCACAGTATTTCCTTCTCTTTTTACTGTAACTTTTACAGATGCATCTTTCATTACCTCTCTAAAATCATCCCATGATTCAGCACCGTCACCCCATGACATTACTGAACCATCTGTGTTCCAATCATTTGCTAACCAGCCATAATTATCTGCTCTTGTTGATATAAAGCCACCAACACCATTATGAACTTCAACACCATAGTTGAACCAATTTGTACTTGCATCCTGTGTTTTATTGGTAAAAGTATAAACCAGTTCAAAATCGCCTGTCATAGCTTCATCACCACTGTTAGCTGTTCCATATCCACCTGTAATACTAACATTCTTTACTGTTGCATCTCCTACTGCCGCCTCTGCTACAACTACATTGTTGTAAACTGCTGGTGCAGATGTCATTCCTACTACTGCTGCCATTGCCAAAGCTAAAAATTTCTTATTTCTCATTTGACTTCTCCTCCCGAAAATCTCATTTAATCTTTCTTTTCAAATATCTTAACTGAATCCAAATATTCAGCAATTTCACCTAATAGCTTTCATTTATAAACAGTTAAAATATTTTACATTTTTAAATATGCTTTAATAATAGCACATTTTAGCTATTTACGTCAA
>OGFM01001256.1_pt1 | contig 16476 bp, 13 predicted proteins | sample 1570871 | NCBI WGS metagenome assembly OGFM01 (sample SAMEA2581957, study PRJEB24529) | metagenome | biome: Human gut stool | place: China | collected 2011
GTGTGCCGTAGCACCTACCCGTAAAAACGGAAGAAGGGTCAATGGAAGATGTCGGGTGAGCCCGGTTACTGCGTACGCAGAACCGGGCTTTTTTTTATTGCCGTCTTTAGGCGTAGAAGAAAACCCCCGGTTTTACGTGGGGAAGAAAAGAAGCTTTAGCAAAGAAAGAAGTGCGAGCTTGATGCAAGCCCGAACTCCATGGTATAATAGAAGAGGTTTGACATCGCAGAAACATGGAGGAAGAAAATGAAGGATCAAAACGAAATAAAAAGCACAGCAATTCAAAGTACAGAAGTCAATACCACATAGTATTTGCGCCGAAGTACCGACGGAAAGAGATATACGGACAGTTAAAGAAAGACATCGGAGAGATATTGAGAAAGCTATGCGAACAGAAAGGGGTAGAAATAATCGAGGCAGAAGCATGTCCAGACCACATACATATGCTCGTGAGAATCCCACCCCATATAAGTATAGCACAATTTATGGGATATCTCAAGGGGAAAAGCAGATTAATGGTCTTTGACAGGCATGCAAACTTAAAGTACAAGTATGGGTCGAGGAATTTTTGGTGCAGAGGATATTATGTAGATACAGTAGGAAAAAATGCAAAGAAAATTGAAGAATATATAAGAAATCAGTTACAGGAAGATATGATATATGATCAGATGTCATTAAAAGAATATATCGACCCGTTTACGGGTGAGCCAGTAAAAGGAAGCAGAAAATAAAAGTCCTTTAGGACTAGCAGGAGAATATAGTGCGTGAGGCGAACAATTTCGATGAGCCTTGAGGCTCAAGCAGGAAAAAGCCCCTTATAGGGGCAGAGCAAACCACCGGCTAAGCCGGTGGTTATGATTTGTATTATTCAGATTTATTTTGTCTTGTATAGTCTTTACAGAAAGAAAAAGCTGCGAGATGACAATAAATTATTTGTTCGTAACAATAGGGTGTGATACAATAGTGTTATTAAATTTTGATAATCATTAAAAAGGAAAAGGTGAGAATATGGGGGTATATTTAAATCCGGGAAATGATAAATTTAGAAGAATTATCAATTCTGAAATATACATTGACAAGACAGGACTTATTTTATACACAAACAAGGTATTAGATACACAGCAGCAGAATATATGTGTGAGCAGACCAAGAAGATTTGGAAAATCAATGGCAGCCAATATGCTTGCTGCGTATTACAGTAGAGAATGTGACTCAAAAGAGTTGTTTAAGGGATTAAAAATCTACGAGGATAAAAATTTTGAAAAATACCTTAACAAGTACGATACTATTTTTTTGAATATGCAGGAGTTTCTTAGTCAGACAGAAAATATGACAGAAATGATAGAGTTGATTAGGAAATCTGTTTTATGGGAATTGACAGCAAAATATGATGATATAAGATATTTTGACAATTCAAACCTCACAAGGTCTTTGCAGGACATATATCTAAATACCAAAATTCCGTTTGTGATTATCATTGATGAGTGGGATTATATATTTAGGGAATACAAGAATAATATTGATGAACAAAGAAAATATCTTGATTTTTTAAGAGATTTACTTAAAGACAAAAGTTACATTCATTTAGCATATATGACAGGTATACTGCCAATAAAAAAATATGGGACACATTCAGCTTTGAATATGTTTTCAGAGTTTTCAATGACAAATCCCAGACAACTAACATCGTATGTTGGATTTACAGAAGATGAGGTAAATGAACTGAGTGAGAGATATAATATAAGTTTGTCTGATTTGAAAGAGTGGTACGATGGCTATCATTTTGGAGAAAATGAAACTATTTATAGCCCAAAATCAGTAGTTGAAGCGGTTACGTCAGGAATATGTGACACATATTGGAACCAGACGGAAACCTTTGAAGCACTGAAAATGTATATTGAACTTAACATAGACGGGTTAAAAGATGCAGTCATAAGTATGATGTCAGGAGAGAAAATTCCTGTAAATACAGCTACGTTTGCAAATGATATGACAACATTTTGCACAAAGGATGATGTGCTGACTTTACTTATACATCTTGGTTATCTGGGGTATGATTTTCAGGCGAAATGTGTATATATTCCAAATCGGGAAGTAATGACTGAATATGTAAATGCAATATCATTGTCACAATGGGGCGGTATATCAGTCGCATTAAAAAATTCTAACGAAATATTAGAGGCAATATGGCAGAATAAACCTGAGAAAGTTGCAAGTGGAATAGAGCAGGCACATTTTGAAACTTCACATATACAATATAATGATGAAAATGCATTGAGTTACACAATTTCGTTAGCACTTTATACAGCCAGGAATTATTATACAGTGATAAGAGAAATGCCGACCGGAAAAGGATTTGCAGATATGGTATATATACCTAAAAAAAGATTTGCAGATAAACCGGCAATAGTAATGGAACTAAAATGGAATAAAAAGGCGGAAGGAGCAATAAAGCAGATAAAAGAGAAACACTACAGTGAGCAAATAAAAGCATTTTCCGGGAAAATATTATTAGTAGGGATAAATTACGATAAAAAAACGAAGAAACATAAATGTATAATAGAAAAATATCAGAAATAAATTATCAGTGACATTCTTAATGCAGATTAAATTTATTCCGCATTTGGAATGTCTTTTTATATGAAAAAAATAAATAAAATAAAAAGTAACTTTTTTTTGAGTTATTACAATATACAGGTGTAAGGGTTCTACCCGAGACGTCAAAGGAAGAGAAAGGAACGACAGGAGTGACAAAACAGGAATTTGAACAGTTTGCATCTAAAGATGGAAAAGACATTCTCCGATTTTGCAGGATGACTACAGGTGGGACTGCACAGGGGGATGACCTTTATCAGGATACAATGTTAAAACTGTGGGAGCAGACAGAAAAATTAGATAATAGGGATTCGCTGAAAAGTTATGCACTTTCTGTCGCAATCCTTATATGGAAAAATAAACGAAGAAAATTTGCCTGGCGCCATAGAATAGCGGCATTTGAAAGCTATGAAAAACATTTGGAAAGTGGTGGAGTAGAATGTATCAGAGAAGAGGCAGAAGAACCGGAGCAGCAGTTCTTACGCAAAGAAACAGATGAGATAATCAGGCAGAAGGTGCAGCAGCTGCCGGATAAATACAGGGTTGTTATCTATCTGTATTATTCTGCGGAACTTAAAATTAAAGAAATTGCTCAATGTCTTCATATTACGGAGAGTGCCGTGAAGAGCAGGATGCGCAAGGCAAAAAACATGTTAAAAAAAGATTTGGAGGATATTCGCTATGAAGGATAAGGAATTGGACCAAATGTTAAAAAAAGCCCTTACTCAGGATATTAGAGATGATGAAACAAAAATCAAATTTGAAATGGGGGATTATTCAATGAAAAAACGAAAAACTTATATTAAACCTGCAGTGGCATTGGTGGCATGTGCAGCTTTGGTAGTAGGGGTTGCCTATGGGGATGTGCCGGGAAAAATTATGAACAATAATACAGTATCGACAAATTCAGGCACATCTGCACCGGGAAAAAAAGAAAGTGTTGTAAACAGCTTTGCAGTTAAGGTAAAAGCAGCAGAAGTACAGAAACTGGAAAAAGGAAAAGAGACACCTGTCATTTCTGAGAAAGACAGTGACGGAGCGGTCTGGGACGGTGACGAGAAAACAAAAGAAATAGATTATTTGATTTCGTGTCCGATAATTATTGAAGGTGACCGGATTGATACAATAACATATTCTGTAAACCATGGAGGTTTTCGTGTTGTAGAGCCTGAGAAAAATTCATATGTGTTAAGCGGAGATAAGTATGATGACGATGAAGGCAAAATCGGTGATTTTGAAGTGAAATCTAAAGTTAAAATGGTAAAGAATTTCTATTCTACATTTACGATTGCTGCAAAATCCCAGCAGAAAGCTGTTATATATTTGTATGATTATAAAAAGGTGCCTAAAAATGTGTTTGAAAAAATGTGGAATACGGATTCAGATGATAATGTATATTTGGAGAAGCTTGTTGAAGGCAGAAATGCGGCATTTGATAATCTGACTGTGACTTGCAAAATCACATATAAGGATGGTACGTCTGAAAATGTGGATATTGCCGTAAAAGAAAAGATAATGACATATAAAGAGGCATATCATGGAAAAGGTGATAAAAAAATCAAAATGCTTTCAGATGAGAAAAGTCACTTTACAACTTTTGAATTGAAGTAGTAAAAAAATATATGCAGACCTTGATGCACAGGGAAGAGTTATACTATCCCTTGTGCATTGATATAAAAGCAGCATGTTCGCGTTCAAGTTCGAGCATAAGCCTTTTGACAGTCCACTTTGAATTTGTCGGAGTGAGTATAGCTTTATAGTCAACGGAAATCTTTGACTGGCGCAGTTTGAAAAGAATTTTATCGAACTTTTTTTCGGGAACATCGCAAAAAATCAGGAGACTATCTTTAAAAATTGAGGCATCTGTACCAATTGGCACAGGTGTCTCTTTTTGTCTTGCTGAAGCAAGAGATACAAGAGTTTTGTCAAAATCAGAAGGATGTACAGTTTCAGCCGGAATATTCATGGGAGAAACAAGACGGCGGATTTTATCGGCATCAGTTATATTTATAAGAAGTAATTTTGACATATGGATTTGTCCTTTCTTAAACATTATTAAAATGATACAAGGGTCAAAAGCAGATAGCAATGTATGTTTACATACAAATTGCTATCTGGTGGCTTGACCCGCCAAACACCGACAAGTAGCAGATTTGCTTGCAAATATGCGAGATTGGAGGTGTTTGCAGGATTGCGAAAATTGCATAGCAATGAAGCAATCCGTGGTATTAGTTGGGGGAAAAGACTTTTTGCCCCCAACATCATTAAAATTGTAATAAGTATATTGGATAAATTACGGAAAATCAAGTTTGTGAGGAAAAGTTTCGATGAGGGCAGTTGAAAAATTAACTGTTTATTCATTCTTTTTCAGTCTTTATGTGGTATAATCGACGAGGTCGTTTTTGCAAATCTATAACTGTACGGTAGATTTGCATATGTGTGCGTCGTACAGAGATTGGAAAATAAAGATGAATTTTGAAGAATTATGTTTGGATACGCGTATATTAAGAGCTGTTACGGAGATGGGGTTTGAGCAGGCGAGTCCTATTCAGGCACAGGCTATACCGGTTGCTATTGAAGGAAAGGATATGATAGGACAGGCTCAGACAGGAACGGGAAAAACAGCAGCGTTTGGAATACCGCTTTTACAGAGAGTAGATCCGCACAACAAAAAGTTACAGGCAGTTGTGCTTTGCCCGACAAGAGAGTTGGCAATACAGTGTGCAAATGAGATGCGTAAATTTGCTAAATTTATGCATGGAATAAAGGTGCTTCCTATATATGGAGGACAGGACATCACAAAGCAGATACGTTCACTTAAAGGTGGAACACAGGTTGTTATAGGAACACCGGGACGAGTTATTGATCATATAAACCGTCATACATTAAAAATGGCTACAGTGGGAACCATAGTTCTTGATGAGGCTGACGAAATGTTAAATATGGGTTTCAGGGAGGATATAGAAACAGTGCTTCAGACACTTCCGGAAGAACACCAGACACTCCTGTTTTCGGCAACAATGCCAAAGCCTATAATGGAGATTGCAAAAACATATCTCAAGGAGCCTGAGATAATAAAGGTTGTAAAGAAAGAACTTACTGTTCCTAAGATTGAACAGTATTATTATGAAGTAAATCCGAGAAAGAAAGCAGAGGTTCTTTCAAGACTTCTTGACATGTACGACCCTGAGCTTTCACTTGTATTTTGTAATACAAAAAGAAAAGTTGATGAACTTGTTGAGGATTTGAAAGGAAGAGGTTATTTTGCGGCAGGACTTCACGGAGACCTTAAACAGAGCCAGCGTGACAGGGTTATGAATGGATTCAGAAACGGAAGAACAGACATACTGGTTGCAACGGATGTAGCTGCAAGAGGAATAGATGTAGATGATGTGGAGGCGGTATTTAATTATGATGTGCCGCAGGATGATGAGTATTATGTACATCGTATAGGAAGAACAGGGCGTGCCGGAAGAACAGGAAGGGCGTTTACGCTTGTTGTCGGAAAGGAAATATATAAACTCAAGGATATACAGAGATATTGTAAGACAAAGATAAAACGTCAGCCGATACCGTCAATAAATGATATTACAGATATAAAAGTTGAAAAAGTTCTCGAGAAGATAAGCGGAATAATTGAGCAGGATAATCTTGGAAAAATGGTAGATATTCTTGAAGAACATCTTGAGGACAGTGATTATTCGGCAATTGAAGTGGCAGCAGCACTTCTTTCAATGGAGATGGGAGACTCGGCACTTGACAACAATCAGGGTGAAGAATTCGGAGATACAGGAGCAGAGCCTGGAATGGTGCGTCTTTTTGTAAACATAGGGAAGAAAGACCGTGTCAGAATAGGCGATATTTTAGGTGCAATAGCAGGAGAGTCAGGAATGCAGGGAAATCTTGTAGGAGCAATTGACATGTATGATAAGTATACATTTGTTGAAGTGCCTAGGGAATATGCGGCTGATGTTATAGAAGCTATGAAGCATGCAAAGATAAAAGGAAAAAATGTAAATGTAGAACCTGCAAACAGGAAATAAAAATTTATATTCAAAAGTAAATTAAAGAAATAGAATAATGTGCCGATATAACTATCAGCAAGGGAATGCGTCATAATACATTTTAGTGTATTGTGGCGCATATTTTTTTAAATTGTGTTTTGCTTATTTGCGGATGTACGCATGTGACACAAATCTGGTATATGTAAAAAATGAGTTTTGCAATTGGTTATAAAAGATGTGTGTAGAAAGGAAGAATTATATGACGGGAGTAGAAAGTTTATTTAGTGAAAAAAGTGAAATGTTTAGTGTATCAGATGCACAGACAAAGCCGGATAAAAGCATGAATGATAAGGAATGGGATGATTATCTTAATAAAATAGACAATGTACTGGATTTTTATAAACAGATTACTGTCGAAGACGGTAAAAAGAATCTCGAAACAGCTGATAAAGAGCGGGAAGAAAACAGGGCAGTATGGCTTGAAGATATTTCAAAACTTATGCAGATGGGACAGACATTTGTTGCAGAGAAGATAAATAATGAAAATATACAGGAGAAGCAGAAGGAGCAGGAGTTATTAAAGAATAATAAAAATGAATATTTTGCACTCGGAGATGGTGCGGATATTATTTATAAAGGTGTATGCTTTGTGTGCAACGAGGAGGATAATTCAATAAGTCTAGGCGATATGAGTGATCCGTCAAAAGTAATCACTATTCCTTTATCAGGAGGAGGAACACTTAAAGTAAATCGTGATAACATAAGTGAACTTGGCAGGGCAATCGGTATGTTCTCACCGGAAGATATAGGAAATATTCTCCGTGCTATTGCACAGGACAGAAAAGCTCAGGAAACAAAGATGGAAATTGAGGATAATAAAGACAAAAAGGCGATTGAGCAGGCTGATGAGCTGCAAGACAATGAATAAATGTGTGATTCTTGTCTATATTTAGAAAAATTTAAAATAAATATATAATTAGCAGGAGAAATATTTATGTCGTTATATGCAATAGGAGATTTACATCTTAGCTTTCAGTCGGACAAATCAATGGAAGCGTTTGGAGAAGAGTGGAAAAATTATTCATATAAAATAAAAAGAAACTGGATGGATACAGTAAAAGAAAATGATACCGTAGTTGTTACGGGTGACCATTCATGGGGAAAAAAACTTGAGGACAGTATGAAAGACCTTGAGTTTATCGCAGCACTTCCGGGAAGAAAGATATTACTGCGAGGAAATCATGACAGATTTTGGAATAAGATAAACAAAACCGAGAGCCTGAATGAACTTTTTGCAGGCAGACTTTTGTTTTTACAAAATAATTTTTATGAGTATGAGGATAACAAGAGTGGAAAGAAGTATGCGCTTATAGGTTCAAAGGGCTTTTCAACGGATGATTATTGCTTTCTGGCAGAAGATAAGATAGAAAGCCGTTTTAAAAATGAGAGAAAAAGACTTGCAAAGTCATATGAAGCAGCTAAAGAAGCAGGCTATAATGATTTTATAATGTTTCTTCATTATCCGCCTACAAATATGTATGAAAATGAAGGAATATTTACAAAGCTTGCCAAAGATTTTGAAGTAGAGCAGATTGTTTATTCGCATCTTCATGGAAAAGGAAGATTTGATTACAGTATAACAGGTCGAAAAGAAGGAATAAAATACACACTTGTCTCTTCGGATTATCTTAATTTTATGCCGAAACTTATAAAGTGATAATATATCGGGATTTTAAAAATAAAATTTTTTACTTTTATTTTACTATATCATGATTTGTGATTTACAACCTTGTGTTAGTATTTGTCATGTAAAGGAAATACATGATAATAAAAGACAACACAAGGAGGCAAATCATGAGAAAATCAAGATTATTTATGTCAGCGGCAGCAGCCTGTCTTGCAGGTTCTATGGCGGTAACAGGTTTTGCAGCAACAGAGCATTGGAATGACAATTCAGGAAAGAAAGCAATTTCAGATGAATGGTCACAGTGGAAAACAAAGTGGGAAAACATTAAAACAGATTATGAGAAAGTTTCAATGGTACCTGGTGCCGATGCAACAAAGATGAATTATGCATGGTATTCAAAGACAGCAGATGAAGCGAAAGTTCGTGTTTCAACAAATGCAGATATGTCAAAGACAACTGAAGTAAATGGAAGTAATACTTACTCAGAGAATTATAAGGAATTTACAGGAACATCAAAAGAATACAAAAAGATTGATGATGTTACATATTATGCAAATAAAGTTACAATAACAGAATTAAAGGAAAATACAACTTATTATTATCAGTGTCTTGTTGATGGTAAGTGGACATCAGTTAAAAAATTCAAGACAGGTGATACATCAAATTTCAGTTTTCTCTATGTTGGAGATCCTCAGATTGGTGCATCTAAAGGTCAGACACCGACTGAAAGTTCAGAAGCGCAGTCGGCAGATATTGCTGCCAGAAACGATGCGTTCAGCTGGAATAAGACTCTTACAGCAGCAATAAGTGAACATTCAGATGTTGATTTTATTGTGTCAGCGGGAGACCAGATAAACAATACAGGTGATGACAACGGACAGGAACGGGAGTATGCAGGATTTCTCTCAGCAGATGTTCTTTCAAATGTTCCTGTTGCCCCAACTATCGGTAATCACGATTCTAAATTCGCAAACTATCAGAATCATTTCAATGTACCAAATGCATATACGGAAGAACAGAATGCAACACCGGCAGGAAACGATTATTATTACACATATGGCGATGTATTATTTATTGTTTTAAATACAAATAATTATAATTGTGCAGACCACGAGGCACTTATCAAGAAGGCTGGACAGGCAGCTCCAAACGCAAAATGGAAGATTGTAACATTCCATCATGACATTTACGGTTCAGGTTATGACCATTCAGATTCAGATGGTATTGTACTTCGTACACAGCTTACAACACTTCTCGACAAATACGACATTGATGTTGTTCTTCAGGGACATGACCATACATATTCAAGAAGTTATATGCTTACAAGTGACGGAAATACACATACAGCATACACAAAAGACAATGTAAAAGATGAATATCTCAATGTAAAAGACGGAAAAACAGACGATAGTGCCGCACTTTCATCTAAGCAGGAATATCTCAACCAGAACCTTTGCTATAAAATTATAGATAAGACACAGGGTACAATAAATAATCCTGAGGGTGTACTTTATATGGAAGCAAACTCTGCAACAGGAAGTAAGTATTATAATCTTATTTCAACACAGCAGGATTATATTGCTGAAAGAAGCCAGACATGGACACCGACATATTCAGTTGTAAATGTTACAAGTGATTCATTTACAATAAATACATATGATGTAAATACAGGTGACAAGATTGATAATTCATTCACAATCACAAAAAAGGCAGAAGATAAGAAAGACGATACAACAAAGGATAATGTAGCAGTAAAGAGCATTAAACTCAACAAGACAAAGGTTACTTTAGCCAAAGGCAAAAAAGTTACGCTTAAAGCAACAGTTGCACCTTCAAATGCAACAGACAAGAATGTGACATTTACTTCTTCAAATACAAAGGTTGCAACAGTGAATGCAAAAGGTGTTGTGACTGCAAAAAAAGCAGGAAAGGCAACTATTACTGCAAAAGCAGGCACAAAGAAGGCTACATGTAAGATTGTAGTAAAATAATAAGAAACCGGAGGCACAAAGTAAATGAAAGTTAAACCGTTAAAGGTTATAAAATATCTGATACCCATACTTTTTCTGGCATTGCTTGGCATATTTCTTACAAAATGGAGTGATGTAAAAAAGGTTGACCTTGTGTCAAACAAATCTCAGGAATTTGAAAAAGCCGTTGTCACGGAAGTGATAACGGATAACCTTCAGGAGGACGGAAGCAGGGTTGGAAACCAGGAAGTGAAAGTAAAGTTTCTGAGCGGAAAAAGAAAAGGTAAGGTTGTTGAGGCTGTAAGCACGAACGGCAGTCTTTACGGAGCGACATGTTACAAGGGGTTGAAAGTGGTTACACTCACAAATCAATCGGGAGAAGTGACAGTTACATCCGTTTACAGTCTTAACAGAGAACCGTTTATATATGGCTTTATCGGTTTATTTTTCCTGTTGTTGTGTATTGTAGGTGGAAAGAACGGTCTAAAAGCTGTAATAGGTCTTGTGATTACATTTATACTTGTTTTGCTGTATTTGTTCCCGGCGATATATAGAGGCATGAGCCCTGTTAATGCAGCAGTTATAACTGTTATTCTGACTACAATAATAACAATATTTGTGCTGACAGGTTACACAAGAAAATCTCTTGCGGCTATTTTAGGAACAATATCTGGAGTTATAATATCAGGGATTGCAGCATGGCTTTTTGGCGAAATATCAGGCATATCAGGATACAATGTAAGTAATATAGACAATCTTGTATCTGTTGCAAATTGCACGAATATAAAAATAGGAGATTTGCTGTTTGCGGGAATTTTAATATCGTCACTTGGTGCGGTTATGGATGTGGGGTTATCTGTTGCATCGACAATTACTGAAATACATGATGTAAATCCTGAATTGAATACGGGTGAATTGTTTAAAAGAGGTATGAATGTAGGAAAAGACATGATGGGTACGATGGCAAATACACTGATACTTGCTTTTGCAGGCGGCTCGCTTAGTGAACTTTTACTTGATTATGCCTATAACCTACCGTATTTACAAATTGTAAATTCGTATACGATAGGTATAGAGCTTATGAGAGGAGTAGCAGGAAGTATAGGAATTATCCTTACGGTTCCGCTTGTGTCATTGTTTGCCTCAGTGCTTATGAAAATCAAATTTAAATTTATTGACAGCCCTGTCGTAAGTGAGGATACCGTTTAGTTCGTTTTCTACATCTGAAAGCTGTGTGTAAATACTTGCACACAATCCGGATGGTATCAGGGCAGAAATTTCATTTTCTCTTTTTATATAACGCTTTTTTAATTGGGCGGAATTTTTGCAGGCACCATAGCCGTAGCACTTATGTGCAAGGTTGTGGTGCTTTATTATTTGTGTGTAGCCGCCAAATTCAGTGAGTGCGTATGCTCGTCTGTCTTTCTTAAAAAGGCGGAGTGGGAAAAAGTAATTGTGAATGCTTTTAATATCGCCCATTCCCTGATCAAACCAGCCGCTTGCCTGGTCTATAAGTCTTGTTTTATCGGCTTTTCTGACAAGTTCTGTAATATAGTTTGTGTCAAACTGTCCCCAGCCTTCATTAAATATAACCCATGTAGCAATTGAAGGGTGGTTTGAGAGTGTCTTTATAGTCTGTAAAGTTTCTCTGATAAATTCTTTTTTTTCGTTATCTGATTTTCTGGCAAAAAGATAAGTTGTTTTGTCGCTGCATGAAATATCGAAGATGCTCATAAAGGTGGCAAGGTAAGTTACAAACCATGATTTATAGTGTGAACCTCCGTTTACCATATCCTGCCATACAATCATGCCGAGTCTGTCACAGTGATAATACCAGCGTTCACTTTCTATTTTGATATGTTTTCTGAGCATATTAAAACCGAGTGATTTCATTGTTTTTATATCATATATAAGTGCTTTGTCGGATGGGGCAGTGTAAAGTCCGTCAGGCCAGTACCCCTGGTCTAAAACACCTTTTTGGAACAGGGGTTTGTGGTTTAAACAGATGCGTGGAATGTTATTGTTGTCTTTTTCTATTGTGAATGTACGCAGGGCAAAATAACTTTCAACATGGTCATTACCCATATCAATTGAAAAAGTGTAAAGATAGGGCGTGTCAGGTGTCCATGCTTTTATATTGAGTTCATTTAGAGGGATTTCGATATATGTGTCGCTTATCCCATAATATGTAAACGGTATACCGTGCTTTTTTGAGTGCATTTCTTTTATACGGACATCATTTTCTGAATTATTATCAACATCAATGTCTGTATATATTTCTGGATTGTTGATACAGATTTTGATTTCATTTGTTTTTGTTGATTTGTATTTAAGTTTATTATTATTTTTATCTCTGCTCTGACTGGAATTTGTTATAATCTTTATACGCAGTATTTTTTTATCGAGGTCAGGTTGTGTGATTATTTTTCTTATATAGTTTTTTGGAACATACTCAAGCCATACCGTCTGCCATATACCGCTTTGTGCCGTATATAACATTCCCTTTGGATTTAGTGACTGTTTTCCCCTTGCGTGATATGATGTATCTGAAAAATCTTTTACACACACTGTAAGTGTGAAGAAATTTTTGGTGGGATAATTTTTTAAAATATTTGTTATGTCAGTATCAAATGGAAGATAGCCGCCGGTGTGTGAACAGACTTTTATACTGTTTATATAGACAGTACATATCTGGTCAACAGCTCCAAAGTGAAGTACAAGGCGTGTTTCTGAAAGCTTTTTGCTGTCATACATAACAGTTTTTTCGTACCACAGATATTCGTTCGGTTTAAGCTGTCTGTTTACGCCTGAAAGAGGAGCTTCCGGTGAAAATGGTACAAGAATGTCACCATCAAATTTATTAGGTTTTTTATTGACGGAAGTGAAAGCGTATTGCCATATTCCGTTTAAATTTATATAGCTGTCACGTTTTAAAAGGGGTCTTGGATATTCGCTTAAAACATTATCAGTATCTATATTCTTTCCCCAGTCAGTATAAAGTTTTTGACATAATGTACCATTTCCTTTCATTTTACTCCTCCTATTATTCATATCAATTATTAGTTGTTCGTTGTACCAGTTCTTCAGGCAGATATTTAAGTATCATCGATTCAAGCTTTGGTGCCTGTACGGGTTTGCTTAGATAATCACTGAATCCTATGCCGAGATATTCTTCCTTAGCGCCCATTATTGCATTGGCTGTGAGCATGACAACAGTTGTGTCCTTATTAGGATTATCTTCAAGCATTTTCATATTTTGATAGGTTTCAATACCGTCCATATCAGGCATCATGTGGTCTAAAAAGATTATGTTGTATTTCTTTTCTTTAATCATGTCAAGAGCTTCTGAGCCTGACATTGCAGAATCGACATTGATTTCTGTGCGTTTAAGTAATGCCTTGAATACATTTATATTCATTTTTACATCATCAACTACAAGCACGTTTGCATCTGGTGCCGTAAATGTTGATTTTTTCTTCTTTTTATTTGATGGCTCATTGTATTTTTCTGAAATATCGCCTATTTTTAAGTCGGAAACAATTTTCTGAGGAATACTCACGGTAAAGACTGAGCCTTTGCCGTATTCACTTGTGACAACAATTTCTCCGTTCATAAGATCAACAAGCTGTTTTGTTATTGCAAGACCAAGACCTGTCCCCTCGATATATTTGTTTTTTTCTTCATCGAATCGTGAAAATGAATCAAAGAGATGTGATATGTTTTCTTTTTTGATTCCGATTCCTGTATCAGCTATGCGGAAAGTTATAATAGTATTTTTGTCTGTTATATTTTCCGATTTGCTGTCATTTGAATGGTCAGGCATATCTGACAGCTTCATATCTGACATTCCGACTGTCAATGTTACAGAACCTTTTTTGGTGTATTTTATGGCATTATTCAATATATTGACAATTATCTGGCGGATGCGCACCTCGTCACCGTACAATTTTGCAGGAAGATTTTTGTTACTCTCAACATTTAATGCAAGTCCTTTTTCTTTTGCTTTGCTGATAAGCATATGGTACACATCATTTATGAGAGAAGACAGTGCATAGTCACCCGCAACAAGTTCAAGCTTTCCGGTTTCTATTTTAGAGAAATCAAGAATATCATTTATAAGTGACAAAAGTGTCTGGCTTGCAGACTGGATATTGCCGGCATATTCAAGAATTTCGTTATCATTGCATTCACGAAGTATCATGGTATCCATTCCGAGAATGGCATTTATAGGAGTTCTAATCTCATGAGACATATTTGCAAGAAAGACACTTTTTGCATTGGCGGCGGCTATCGCATCAGCTTTAGCCTTCTCTGCTTCTTCATTTGCAATCATGAGTTCCTGATTTTTCTCTTCAATCATTTGTACTTCCATTTCCATATGGCGTGCATTTTCGGCTATACTTGCACTGTAGCCGCGTATAACCTTTAGTATATGCACAAATACCATCAGGAGAGAGAAAACAGTCATTCCAAAGCGGCTGAATTTTCCGAAGTCTCCGATATGAATTGTGTATGTACGAATGAGGTCAATGGCACTGCCGCCTATGAAAAATAACATTCCCAAAAATTCTATAATAAGAAGCTTATCCTTTGACTTGCGGACTGTACATATGAGTGAGAAAAGTATTGCCATTCCTGACATGAATATAAGAATATGGGATATGAATGCCATGTTCATGAAATCAAATATTCCAAGAATCTGCAAAGTAATCTGGCATGCCATATTTGTGAGTGTCAGGAAGAAAAGTACATAAAATATTTTTTGGTATTTTTCTTCAAGGTTGTTTATGTAATACATCTGCATAAATACAGGCCAGAGCATAAGTACAAGAAAGACGAGATTTGAATAAAGTGTCTGATTTCCATAAAATACACTTAACGATTTTGTCTCAATGGAAAAATAGATTGTACCGAATATGCACATAAAACCGAGATAGCTTATGCCATCTTTTGTCTGTCTTGAAAATGCCTGTATAAAAGCAAGCATAAAAAGCGTTATGCCGCACGCAAGTATAATTATGCACATGGCAAAATTTCCGAGATTTGACTTTAACAGATTTAATATGGAAGTATCTCTTTTGGATATAGTTATACCTGTAATATTTGAGGCATAATTATCATATGGAGACACCATTTCAATCTCAATTTTTCCCTCTGACAGATGTTCGGGAATATCGATGAAGTTGGTTACACTTCCGGGAGTTTTACCAAACGGTCTGGAGTCATTCATACCAAATTCATAGACCGGTTTGCCATCGATATTAAAAAGAATCTGTTTGTCAGCAGATAAAAATGACATTGTCATGCCGCTGTACTTTTTCGGGATCTCATTGCAAGAGGCGGTGTTTTAGCCTGCTTTTTATTGCTCACTCTAGGGAAGTGACTTTATCTTTGATGAAGAACCATCTTCTCGTGTGATAGTCCAGCCGGTATTAAAATTGTCTATCCTGCCTTTTGAAAGTGTCATATTATCAACATCTGAATTGATAACAATAACTATAAGGACAATGATTTCAATTGCAAGAGCAGCCCATATAAGTTTCTTGAATTTTTTCATACACATCTCCTTGTTTTTTAAGTGCTTTTGTAAAACGTTTCCATATCGTTTTTAAGCTGATTAATATATCAAAGATTTAATTTACATTGTACTAAGTGACTCAAGTCCCGGGTTTGCTATCTTGTTCATAATGCGGAAAGCAATATTTTCACATTTCCAGCCCCATGTTTTTGAAGCTGAATATTTTTTGTTTACGCCATCAAAACCTGTTCCGTGATAAAACATCTGTCCCGGTCTGCTGTAATGAGTTGACAGTCTTTCGGCAGTCATAAGGATGTTTTTTTCTTTTGTGTCTGCATTTATTCCTTTTGCTGTATCGCTGTATACGCCAAGTCCGGTGAGGTTATTGTCTTTTACTGCACGTTTGCTTTTGCCCCAGCCTGACTCTAAAGCAGCGATTGAAGTCATTGCAATGGCGTTTATTCCATATTTTTTTTCGGCTTTTACAAAGGCAGGAGCGAGAGTTTCAAGATTTGTACCCTCGAGAGCCTTTTTTAAAGTTTTTGTGCTGATATTTGACGGTTCAAATATGTTTTTTGTATTTATTGAAACGGTAACATATTTTGCCGCTGTTTTTTGCTCTTTTGTCTGACTTTTGATTTTTTTATCCCGGCCGAAGAAACGACGTTCTCCTCGATCATGATCGAACCCATGTCGTTGGCG
>OGFM01001258.1_pt1 | contig 16456 bp, 9 predicted proteins | sample 1570871 | NCBI WGS metagenome assembly OGFM01 (sample SAMEA2581957, study PRJEB24529) | metagenome | biome: Human gut stool | place: China | collected 2011
AATTTACTCTTGCATTTGGTCCAAAACCGGAATTTAGTTTTTCATTTAAGTGCATTCTCGTTACTTCAGTGATGAGTTAGACGCGCAATTTTTATAAAAAATATCCAGAACAAATGTTTACTTAAAGAAATGCATATGGTATAATACAGACATGGAAAAAGATATATTTAATATAAATAAAAAAGGCCGGTTTGTGTAAGTCGGCCTTTTTTATATCTGTCGTTATCGATTTCCCAGATCGTCGTATAAAGTTTGTAATAGGACTTTTCCTTTCTCCAAGCGGGTCTCGTTTCCGCTTTCAGGTTCTTCTACTAAAATCTTGTTCCCTTCATTGTCGTATACGGAAACACCGGATTCGTCTATAAAGCCAAATCCATTATTGAATGTATAAAAGGCGTAATGCGGGACGCAAGGATTCAATATATCTTTGCTGAATGAGAACTCATCCGTGGGGAGACCCATCTGATTTAATAAGGTGGCTGCCAAATCGGTTTGGTTCGCATACGTATCGATCACTTTAGGTTCGGCGATCGCTCCGCCTAGCCATAGCATAGGTATGTGGAAACGTAAAGGTCCGTACTCCTGCATGTTTTCAGGGTAACGGTATCCGTGGTCGGAGACAAAGATGACTACCGTATTTTTCCATGCCGGCAGTTCCTTGAACGTATCAATGAAATTGCCGATACAGCTATCCGTAAACGCGACGGAGTTTAGATAAGGATGCTCCAAATGGTGAAACGGGACCTCGAATGGCTCATGGCTACTTAATGTCAGGAATGTACTTAACCAAGGTTTGCCGTCGACTGGTCTTTGCTTGATATCCTCGTAAAGATGCGAGAACGTGATATCGTCGTTTGCTCCCCATTTACTCAGACGGCTGCTCAAGGGAAAATCACGGTCTGCCGTTATCTTGCTGTAGCCGGAACTATAGAAATAACTTTGCATATTCGTGAAATTGATATCCCCTCCATAGAGCATATCCGCCGTATATCCTTCTTTGTTAAGACTCTTTGCGATAGATGGAAGGGTCTGGCTTTTCACCGGATACTTCATGATGGAGGTGGTGGGTTGGGCTAAATAGCCGTTCAATACGGAGACTAAGCCTCGGTCGGTACGGAACGAGTTGGCATATAGGTTCGTGAATAATACACCTTCTTTGCTCAGCCGATTCAAGTTCGGCGTAATTCCCGGCTCACCACCAACAGCCTCGATAGCATTTGCCGTGAAACTCTCCATGATGATAATGAGAATATTGGGACGAGTCGTTGTCAATAGCTTGACAGGCTCTGTAGGTATGGAATCTCCCGGGCATAAGGAGTCTTGGGCTTGAATGAGCGTATCGAATAAAGCTTTCCGCTTTTCCTCCGGGTAGAAATCGAATTGCGAGGCAAAATCCTGTTGCTTACTCAATGAGGCTATCAGACTGAAACACGGGTTGATCGCCGAATGATTCAAGAACTGGTTCTGGCTGAAATAAACCATGCCGACATTTGCCGTAGACGTAGTTACGCCTCCCCGGATCGGAATAAACAATATTCCCCCTGCTAAGAGGATGGCGAAAGTACTTCCCAATTGTTCCAATCCCGTAGGTGGAAAGCTAGGCTTTACTGGCGCGAACCGGAGGATGAAGGTGAACCAAGCATAGATACCTAGCGCATATGCCACGAATACCAATAATTGGATAAAGAACATTCCCAGCGGAACACTCGCCATCGCATCGGCGGGCGATTGCAGGTAGAAGAATAAAGTAGCGTCCAACCTGAATCCCCAAAAGCTGTATAAAGCCACATCTACGGAGAAGATCGCGGATACCAGAATTCCCATGATCAAGAAGTACCCTTTCAATACCTTCTTTAGCCAAACGCCCGGAATCCAAACTGATACTAAAGTCAATAGGAGAGGGATGGCCGTAAGGTATCCCGCTATCGTACAATCCAGCTTCAGCCCATGAAGCATAACCTGTAGGAAGTCCGTGAAGGTACAAGCCTCGGACAACGCATGCTGATAAAACATAAATACCGGTTTTTGAATAACAAAAACCGGTAGCCATGCGATAAAAACGATTAGTATGAATAATAATCTTTTTTTCATTTCGAATATAGCTTTTCCCGTAACTCAGCGATAGCCGGATCTGTGATGTAATCATCGTAATCCATCATCTTATCGATGATACCGTTAGGAGTCAGCTCGATGATACGGTTCGATACAGTCTGTATGAACTCGTGGTCATGGCTGGAGAACAGGATATTTCCCTTGAATGTCTTCAATGTATTATTGAAGGCTTGGATGGATTCCAAGTCCAAGTGGTTGGTCGGAGTATCCAAGATCAAGCAGTTGGCGTCGGTGAGCATCATACGTGAGATCATACAACGCATCTTCTCACCTCCGGAAAGTACGCTTACCTTTTTCATGAGCTCCTCGCCCGAGAACAACATACGTCCGAGGAAGCCTTTCAAGAATACCTCGTTAGTATCCGGCGAGAACTGGCATAACCAATCGAGCAGGTTGATATCTGTATTGAAATATTTGGAGTTATCGAGAGGAAGATAAGAGGTCGTGATCGTCTGTCCCCATTGATACGTACCGGCATCCGCTTTCTCCTCACCGTTGATGATCTGGAACAAGGCGGTCATGGCACGAGGGTCGTGACTGATAAATACGATCTTGTCATCCTTCTCCACGAAGAAGTTCAAGTCCTTGAACAATACCTGTCCGTCGATACTCTTCGACAATCCTTTCACTTCAAGGATCTGGTTGCCCGGTTCGCGGTTAGGCGTGAACAAGATTCCCGGATAGCGGCGTGAGGACGGTTTGATCTCCTCGATATTCAGCTTCTCCAACATCTTCTTGCGACTGGTGGTCTGCTTGGACTTCGCTACGTTGGCGCTGAAACGGCGGATAAATTCTTCCAACTCTTTCTTCTTCTCTTCAGCCTTCGCCTTCTGGTTCTGCTGCTGACGGAGAGCCAACTGGCTGGATTCGTACCAGAAACTATAGTTACCGGCAAACATATTGATTTTTCCGTAGTCGATGTCTACGGTGTGCGTACATACAGAATCGAGGAAGTGACGGTCGTGGCTCACTACCAATACGGTATGCTCGAAGTTGGAGAGATACTCTTCCAACCAAGTCACTGTCTCCATATCCAAGTCATTGGTAGGCTCATCGAGCAAGAGGTTGTCCGGATTTCCGTACAATGCCTGCGCCAGCATGACACGCACTTTTTCCTTACCGCTCAACTCACCCATCAATACATAATGCTTATCTTCTTTCACGCCCAGTCCGCTCAACAGCATGGCTGCGTCACTTTCCGCATTCCATCCGTCCAACTCGGCAAATTTCTCTTCCAACTCGGATACTTTCAGTCCGTCTTCATCTGTGAAATCTTCTTTCGCATACAATTCTTCGCGTTGCTTCATGATGTCCCACAACACAGTATGCCCCATCATCACAGTATCCATAACGGTATAAGAGTCCCACTTAAAGTGGTCCTGGCTCAACACCGAAAGGCGTTCGCCCGGTCCGAGCGCAATGGTACCCGTTGTCGGGTCCAAATCTCCGTAAATCGTACGAAGGAAGGTAGATTTTCCCGCACCGTTAGCACCAATAATACCATAACAATTACCACTCGTAAACTTCAAGTTTACGTCATTAAACAACACTCTTTTACCAAACTGTACCGAAACGTTCGAAACTGTAATCATCTTCTTTATTTACTATTTTACTAGTTACTATTTTACTATTTTGCTAGCTACTATTTTACTATTTCGTTAGTTACTATTTTAGTATTAACTATTTTAGCGTGCAAAGTTAGACATTTAAAATGAATTATGAGCTATCTGATATGTGCCAATCTGACATAAAAGTGTTACCTTTGCTGCGTTTTTTGGCAAAACAGCCAACTTGGCAAAGTTTTTGCAGACAAAATCAATGACATCCGGTCAGCCCGGTATGTTTATTGGCGTTATTTTACCAAGTAAGATAACGTGTGTGTTAAATAGTAAATAGTAACTAGTAAAATAGTAAATACCAAGATGGATCCGAAAGAAAAAAAAGTGAAGGAAGAAGAACTGAACGCTGAGGAAACTCAAAACCATGCGGAAGAACAACCGCAAAACGAACAAGCGGAGGACGCCACTCCCCTGACTCATGAAGAAGAGTTGGAAAAAGAACTGGAAAAGGCCCAAGAGGAGATTGAAGAGCAGAAGGATAAATACCTGCGCTTGTCTGCCGAATTTGACAACTACCGGAAACGCACCATGAAGGAAAAGGCCGAACTGATTCTGAACGGTGGCGAAAAGAGCCTTAGCAGCATTCTTCCGGTGGTGGACGACTTCGAACGTGCCATCAAAACAATGGAAACGGCAACAGATGTCAATGCCGTAAAAGAAGGAGTAGAACTGATTTACAATAAATTTATGGCTGTCCTGGCACAAAACGGTGTGAAAGTCATCGAAACAAAAGACCAACCACTGGACACTGATTACCATGAAGCCATCGCGGTAATCCCCGCACCGTCGGAAGCACAGAAAGGTAAGATTCTGGACTGTGTGCAAACGGGATATACACTGAACGACAAAGTGCTCCGCCACGCTAAAGTGGTAGTAGGAGAATGAGGAGATTTATGAATTATGATTTATGATTTATGGCTGCGCTATTGGTCTGCAGAGTAAATCATAAATCAGAATTCATAAATCATAAATCTTTTCAATCATAAATCAATAAATGGGCATGGCAGAAAAAAGAGACTATTACGAAATATTGGAGGTGACGAAGACAGCCACAGTAGAAGAAATAAAGAAAGCATACCGTAAGAAAGCAATTCAGTATCACCCCGACAAGAATCCGGGCGACAAGGAGGCTGAAGAGAAATTTAAGGAGGCGGCCGAGGCATACGACGTGTTGAGCAATCCGGAGAAGCGTTCGCGTTACGATCAGTTCGGTCATGCGGGAGTGAGCGGTGCGGCAGGCAATGGCGGTCCGTTCGGTGGTTTCGGTGGCGAGGGAATGTCGATGGATGACATCTTCTCGATGTTTGGCGACATCTTCGGTGGCCGCGGCGGCGGTTTCGGGGGAGGCTTCGGAGGATTCAGCGGATTTGGCGGCGGTGGCGGTTCACAGCAACGCCGGTATCGCGGCAGTGACCTCCGTGTGAAAGTGAAGCTGACATTGAAGGAAATCTCTACCGGAGTAGAAAAGAAATTTAAACTCAAAAAATATGTGCCGTGCGACCAGTGTCATGGCACGGGTGCCGAGGGTGACGGCGGATCGGAGACTTGTCCTACTTGTAAGGGTAGCGGATCGGTGATTCGTAACCAGCAGACCATTCTGGGCACGATGCAGACTCGCGTCACTTGTTCTACGTGTGGCGGCGAGGGAAAGATTATCAAGAATAAATGTAAGAAGTGTGGTGGCGACGGAATCGTTTACGGCGAGGAAGTGGTATCGGTGAATATCCCTGCCGGAGTGGCAGAAGGGATGCAGCTCTCTATGGGCGGCAAAGGAAATGCCGGCAAGCACAACGGTGTGGCAGGCGACTTATTGATCCTCGTTGAGGAAGAACCGCATCAGGACTTGATTCGCGACGAGAATGATTTGATTTATAATCTGTTGCTTAGTTTCCCGACGGCTGCACTGGGCGGTGCTGTGGAAATTCCGACAATCGACGGCAAAGTGAAAGTGAAGATTGATTCGGGTACTCAACCGGGGAAAGTGCTTCGCTTGCGTGGCAAGGGGTTGCCGAATGTAAACGGGTATGGTACGGGAGATTTGCTGGTCAATATCAGTATCTATGTGCCGGAAGCTCTCAACAAGGAGGAAAAGAACACGCTCGAAAAGATGGAAGCTTCAGACAATTTCAAACCTAACACGTCAGTAAAAGAGAAGATTTTCAAGAAATTCAAGAGTTTCTTCGATTAATCTTTTTACTATCATATTATCATATATAAGGTATAAGTGGGCTACAATCTTTTTTTGTGGCTCACTTTTTTATATGGTATTCTCTAAATAGACTCCCTCTCGCACAATCTTTTCATATAGTTTACCTAAATAAGGCGCGATATAGGGCTATCCAAAAAAAAATGGCATATATTTGTATAACAAACAAATAGATCGGCATAAAATAATTATCAACACTTTAAAATTCAAATTATAAAAAACGAATTTATCAAAGAAACATTATTTAGTCGCTCCATAAAAAAACAATAACTGTTTAACTAAACTATATATTTAAAGAATGGCAGAACCTTTTAAAAACATGTTTAACGAGCAATTTTTCGATCTGTTTACGAAAGATTTAAAACTTGTTATCGACGATTTTGATGCTTGCGAGTTTGTATCTCAAGTGATGGACGATGAATGGGAAGGCAGGGAACTTAAACAACGCTGCATGCACATCACAACGGTGCTAAGAAAGTTTTTACCGGCAGATTACAAAGAGGCGATCGCTAAGATACTTGAATTGTTGGATCATATAAAAAAGACACGGCCTGATTTCTCGGTGATAGACGACACGAAGTTTGGTTTGACTTTAGAGTATGGGGGGATTCTGGATAATTATGTCGAACAATATGGACTGGACGATTACGAAACTTCTGTCAAGGCGATAGAGAAAATCACGCAGTTCACAAGTTGCGAGTTTGTGACTCATTCTTTTATTATCAAATATCCGGATCAGATGATGAAACAGATGTTGGTTTGGTCGAAACACGAACATTGGGGAGTCAGGCGGCTTGCGTCAGAAGGCTGTCGTCCGCGTCTTCCCTGGGCGATGGCGTTGCCGAACCTGAAAGAGAATCCTGCGCCTATCATTCCTATTCTGGAAAATCTAAAAAATGATCCGGCAAGATTTGTGCGGTTGAGCGTTGCCAATAATTTGAATGATATTGCGAAAGATAATCCCAAAATCGTCATTGATTTAGTGAAGAAATGGAAGGGAGAATCGAAAGAGGTGGATTGGATTATTAAACACGGCTGCCGGACGCTCTTAAAACAAGGCAATCCGGAGGTGATGGAGTTGTTTGGCTTCAACTCTACTATCAGCAATATCTGTGTGGAGGATTTCCAAATTTCAAGCCCGGAAGTGAAAGTCGGGGATTCGTTGGAGGTTAGTTTTAAACTGTTGAACAAGAACGATCAAACAACCAAGATACGACTCGAATATGGAATCTATTACCAAAAAGCAAATGGAACGTTGACGAAGAAAGTGCATAAAATCAGCGAGAAAGAATATGCCGGGAACTCGACCACGCGAATCACCCGAAAACATTCTTTCCGGGTGGTTACAACGAGGAAGCTCCATCTCGGACTTCATCAAATTGCTATGATTATCAACGGGAATGAATTTGAAAAATATAGTTTTGAGTTGATTGAATAATAACTGCTGTTAATACCCCGGATTCTGCTTCAACTTCGTATTCATCACCCGTATTTTCTCCGGTATAGGGAACACGGTAGTATATCCGTTTCCCTCATCCGGCAATTGCGGACGGCTACTGTAAGCTCTTGTAAACTTCCCGAAGCGAACCAAGTCTTGACGTCTCCAACCTTCCCAAGCCAGTTCCAGTTGACGTTCGGCAAGGATATTCTCTAAAGTGGCAGGACGGGAGGAGGCATTGACGCGGCTACGGACTTCATTCAGTTCTTCATCTCCACTGGCTCCATTGCGCACTTTCGCTTCACTCTTCATCAACAGAGCATCCGCGTAGCGGAACAATACAATGTCATTCTCCATCAATTTACCGTCTTTTGTGGCAGTCGGGTCGACTTCGTACTTCTTCATACGGGCTCCTGCTGTTTGTTCATACGGGGTATCTGTAATATCCAGAGCTACTTTCCAAGGCAGATACTCCAATACGGTGCCATCATCCAGCTTGATGATGTTTCCTTTCAGGTCGCGCACCACTCCCGCAAAATAGCAAATATCAAAGCGGGGATCTTGTTCGGCTGTTTCATAACCGAAGGTTTCGAGGGCTTCAATGGTTGCGCTGGGGCCGTTCTCACCACTTAGGCCGTACGCCTTGGCATGATTGTAGTGGCGGGAACGGAATAGATATTGCATTTGATTGGTGTACAAGGTTTTATTCATCGGAATGGTAAAAATATTCTCTATCGATGATTCATTAAAAATGGAGAAATTGGTTTCGTATTTTGGTTCCAATTCGTTGTAGCCCAGCGCCTTCAGCTGGTCACAGTAGTAGATGACTGTTTCCCACGCATTGAGTTCGTTGCCGTTCACTGTAAACTTTATGTTTTTTCCGTCCGGACGTTGTCCGTCTGTCCAATCATTGTCCGTATAGACTTCGGAATTCAGAGCCAGTTTAGCCAATAGGAAAGTGACTACCGGACGGGTGATACGGCCATAATAAGGACCGGACTGGTTGCTGTGCGCATCGCTCAACAGAGGAGCCGCTTCCTGCAATTCCTTGAATACAAACTCAAAAACCGTTTTCCGTTCACTCTGGAGAACATCTTTCATTGCCACTGAAGAGGATTGAACCAACGGGATGCGTCCGAACAAATCCATCAGATAATAATAATACATGGCTCGCATGGCCTGCACTTCCGCCCGGTATGCCGGAAGTACAGCATCGGAATGGGTTTCGGCAAACTTGTCTATCCGTTCGAGCGATTTGTTGCTTAGCATGACGACTTTGTAAAGATATTCCCATGTAGCTTGGATAGCGTCATTCTCTACTCCCCAATCGTGCAGGTAAAGTCCTTGCCAAAAGCCGCCATCGTACCAGTCGCCTCCACGAGTGGGGATGATGGCTTCGTCGGAAGTGAAAGTGTTCAGGTCGTAGACTCCCCTACCCGTTCCCTGCAATCCCTGACTGTCGCTATATCCGCCTACGTAGGTATAAAGCGAAGCTACCGCATTGAGATATACTTCCGAGATCGTATTGTAGACATCCTCTTCCGGTAGTTTGTCCTTCGGATTTTCCTGTAAGAACTTATCACAGGAAAATAAGGTCAGACTCGTCACCAGAAAAAATAATAAGATTCTTGAAGGGTAGATTATTTGCTTTGAGATCTGCAAAAACTGATTTCTATTTTTCATATATCGTTTCATCCTCTCCTCCTCCATTAAAAGTTAATACTCAATCCTAAGGTGTACGTCCGTGCCAACGGATATCCCCGTTTATCGTCCACGCCCAACGTTGAGTTCACCGTGGAACTGTTAATCATGGGCGAAAGTCCCGAATAACCGGAGATGGTTGCCAGGTTGTTGACAGTAAATGCCAAGCGCAGGGAACGGACATATTTCTTTAGTTTCTGCACCTTTTCAATCGGCACGTTCCAGCCCAGCGTCACATAGTCGAAGTTAACGTAATCTCCCTTTTCCAGCCAATAGTCGGTGGCAGTCTGATCCTTGATGTTCTGTTGCGGAGCTTTCTTCATTACGTTGTAGTCGGGGAATATATTCATGTTCATATAGGTCAGGGAAGTTCCGTTGTAGATTTTATGTCCGAAAGCTCCGTTTATCTGCAAAGACAGGTCGAAACGCTTGTAACGGAAACTGATGTTAGATCCCAGAATCGTTTTGGGTACGGCTTGCCCTGCCACGTAGCGGTCTTCACCATCTTCCAGACTGACGCCTCCACCATTCAGGTCGGCGATGCCATAGGTATATCCACCGTTTCCGTCGGACTCCAGTCCGGTGCTGTGAGGAAGATAGAACACGCCCAACGGTTGCCCCACCATCTGATAAACGATGTGGTTGTAGCCGCCGTGGAAGCCGGCTCCATCAAGGCTGGCAAGACTTTTATATTCGGAAGCGGAAAGCATTTCGCCGTTATACATACCGCTCAATGAAAGCAGTTTGTTGCGTTGGAAGGTGATGTTGGCATTGATATTCAGTTCCATGTCCTTCGTTTTCAAAGGGGTGATACCGATGGCGATTTCCGTACCCCAGTTGCGCATGGAGCCGATATTGGCAAGCAAGGTGTTATAGGTGAAAGGGGGCACGCTTACGTTGTAAAGGTAAAGCATATCCGTGGTGCGGGAGTTGTAATAGTTGGCGGAAAGCAACAGGCGGTTGCCGAATAAAGCGATGTCGAAACCGGTATTAAAGGTATGTTTCACTTCCCATTTCAGATCGGGATTCGTATTCCGGAGATCTCCCAAAGATACAATGGCGGAGTTTCCGACGGGGACGACACCGTTCGGCTTGACAAGATTCAGTGTTGTGTATGAGTCAATCCCGCTTTGGTTACCTGCCAGACCGTAACCGATACGGAATTTCAGATTGTCTATCACGGGGAATTGCTTCATAAACTCTTCTTCACTAATCACCCATGCCGCGGACGCAGAGGGGAAAAAGCCCCATTTATGGTTGGCTCCGAATTTGGAGGAAGCATCCGTACGGGCGTTCAACGTCAGTACGTAGCGGTCGGCGTATGTATAATTGAAGCGTCCCATGAAAGATGCCAGGCGCGGTTGCTCGTAGTAGGAATTAGTGCCTTCCCACAAACGGAGCGCTCCTGCCTGAAGGTTATTATACCCGAACTTATCGGTGCTGAAATTGCTGACTGTGGTATAATAGCCTGTGTAAGTCTCTTTCTGAAGTTCGGCAAGTGCCAGTACGTCAAAGAAATGCTTTTTCCAGTTTTTCTTATAGGTCAGCATCATGTTTCCCAATAAGGATTCGCGCTTTTTGGTTCCTTTGTATGCCTGACCGTTCGCCCAGACGGAAGTGGGGAGGTATTGCGAATTTTCTACGATATTGTAAGTATAAGCTCCGAACAGGCTTAATTTCAGTCCTTCCATCAGATTGAAAGTGAGACGGGCGTGCGTACTGATGTGCGAAGTGGCATCATCGTCCTGCACTTCCATCCATGCCAATGGATTGGTGATTTGGCTGGCGGTTGTTATTCCGTCCCACGAATTGGTGACGGGGTCTTTATGATTGGGATAGGTAGGATTGAACGTAGCTGCCGAATAGAACGTTTTCTGATAATCTACCAGGTTATGATTCTTCTGAATGGAACCGAACATTCCCAGTTCGCAGTTCAGGAAGCCGTCGAACATTTTCTGATTCATGTTCATATTTGAAGTGAAATTCTTCATGTCTTCATTCAGAATCACTCCCTGACGATCCATAAAACCGAGGGAAACACGATAACTGGACTCACTGGAACCGCCATAAAAGGCGATGTGATGATTCTGTTGCAGTCCTGTCTGCTCAATCTCTTTCTGGAAATCGGTATTGTTCCCTTTGTCCAGAATGGAAATGCCTCGTTCCGATGCTACGCGGCGGAATTCATCACCGGACAGCATTTTCAGATTCTTGTAGACGGTGGAAATCCCGAAGCTACCGTTGTAAGCTACCTGTGTCCTGCCACTCATCCCTTTTTTGGTGGTGACTTCTATCACACCGGATGCACCTCGCGAACCGTACTGTGCGGTTTCAGAAGCGTCTTTCAGGATGGTAAAACTCTCAATATCCGTAGGGTAAATGGAGGTAAGCATACTCAAGTCGCCAAATACTCCGTCGACGATAATCAAAGGGTCGTTGCCGCTGGTCAGTGAGGTAGTTCCCCGCAGGCGTACCGCATCCAGAGCCGCCGGTCCGTTGGAGCCCCGCTGGATGGTCAAACCCGGCACACGTCCACGGATTGCTTCCAAAGGGTTCGTTATCTGGTCTTTGTTCATCTGTGTCTCCGTGATTTTCTCTACGGAGCCGGACAGGGTTTTCAAACTTCCGGTGGCATATCCTACGGTAATCAATGAGTCTATGGGCGCGACGGGAATCTTCTGTGCCAACGTGCCCTCGCACGGGATTACCAAAAGAAGAAGGCTGTAGAAAATGAGTCTAGCGTGTTGTACCATATTCTTAGTTTTTAAGGTAATAATACAAATATAACAAAAAAAGAGGGAATCTGGTTGAGTAGATTCCCTCTTTTATTTAAATGATATTGACAGGTTGAAATCAGCAAGTCCGGATGATACGGATTACACGGTTGCTTTAGGCCGGAATAATCCTAAAAAAACGCATCATACGTATTATCCTTATGCCTGCAATATTTATTTCACAATAATCTCATCCGTAAATATCCAGCCTCCGAATTCACTTCCGGCCTGTGCCTGATAGCGTACGTATCTTCCTTTGGCTTCGCCCTGCCATGAAATATCCGTAAAGCGGATGGGTGTTTCTTTGCTCACTTCAAAGTGTTGTTTGTGCAACTCGGTGAAATGGGTTCCGTCATCGGAAATGGAAATCACCACAGTCTCCGGCAGGAATACTTCCGCGCCTACCACCTGCATAAAGGCGGCAGTGACGGAATGGATAGAGGTTTCTTTTTCCATATCAATCGTCACATCAAGGCGGTTGTCCGAGATGAATCCTTGCCACGAGCCATCACCATAGGTCCAATCGCCGCGTATGCCGTCCGTCAGAGCGGTGTTTCCTTGTGCCGGATAATGGGAGCTGTAAGGTGAATTATAAATCACCTTTTTACCCAATGCCAGATGGCTGACCGGTTGAAGCGACTCGGGACGGCTGCCGATTTCTTTTTTCAAATCGAAAGGATGGTATCCTTTTGCCTGCAAATCGGCCACTGCCGACAATGCACGGGTATGGAAATCCGGCCATGACTTACGTTCCGGAGCCGACCAGGCTGTTTCCGCCAATGCCAGGATTCGGGGGTAAATCATATACTCCACGTGTTCGGGAGTGGGAATATATTCCACCCATAGGTTGCCCTGCACACCGTAGACCAACTTCGCCTGTTCCGCAGTTAAAGAAGCGGGAACGGGATTGTAAGAATATACTTTCTTCAACGGCAGGTATCCACCGATGGCTTCCGGCTGCGAATATGGGGCATCCTGATAACTGTCCAGATAGCAGTAGGCACCCGGCGTCATGATGGCACGATGGCCGGAGGTTACGGCAGCGATACCACCCTCTTCTCCACGCCATGACATGACGGTTGCGTTGGGGGCAATGCCTCCTTGCAGAATCTCGTCCCACCCCAGCAGATGACGTCCATGATTGTTCAGGAACTTCTCAATGCGGTGTATCAGGTAGCTTTGCAGCTCGTCTACATTGGCAAGATGCTCGTCTTTCATTCTCTTCTGACATTTCGGACAGGTCTTCCAAGCCGACTTGCCGGCCTCATCGCCACCGATATGAATGTATTCGGAAGGGAAAAGTTCCATGACTTCCGTCAGCACATTTTCCAGAAACATGAAGGTTTCTTCATTGCCGACACAGAAATCGGAGTTCTTGTAAGGTTCGCCCGAACAGGATAACTGCGGGTAGGCTGCCAGCACTTCTTCCGAATGGGAGGGCATCTCAATCTCGGGAATCACCGTGATATAATGCTGACGGGCATATTCCAAGATTTCACGAATATCATCCTGGGTGTAATAACCGCCGTAAGCTCCGGGAGCATCGAAACGGACATATTTACGTCCGCCGTTCCACCATTGCTTCCAGGTGGGATCTGTACGCCAGGCTGCAAATTCGGTCAGCAAAGGGTATTTCTTGATTTCTAACCGCCAGCCTGCCGCATCGGTCAGATGCAGGTGCAGACGGTTGATCTTGTAATACGCCAGTGCGTCTATCTGTTTCTTTATAAACTCTTTGGTAGAAAAGTGGCGGGACACGTCCAGCATCAGTCCACGGTAAGCAAAACGGGGAGTATCTTCTATCTCGACAGAGGCTATGGAATAGCTGCCTGCCCCCGAAGGTTGTGCCAACTGCAACAGGGTTTGCATACCATAGAATAATCCGGCTCCCGAAGTGGCGCGTATCAGGATTTGTTGCGGAGTAACGGAAAGAGTATAGCTTTCCGGCGATGGCAACTGGTGATTCTTGGGGGTTATCAATAAAAGAAGCATCTGTTTCCTGTCTTTCTTTCTCGCTTCCTTTAATTGAACGGGTAATGCCTTCAGGTAATTCTCCCAGAGCTTCGCTTCTCCACCTTGTAGGTTTGTATAAAGTCTTGTCTTTTCTGACAGTAAAAAAGAGCCCGTCCCCTTCTCCATTTTTAATGGGACAGGTATGACGGACTGTGCCAGAATGGGATGTGCATGAAAGCACATCCCCAGTATACATAAGAAAAGACAAACTTTAGTGTATTCTTTTCTTATATTCATTAATCAATTTTGATTTCGTCTACAAATAAAAATGCGTTTTTGCCTTTTCCACCATGCCATTCCGGAAGCGTTTTCTCCGGTGAAGCAATGACTCTCACGTATTGGGTAGTCACAGGAGCAAATGTAAGTTGATGGTCAACAACTCCGTCTTTGTCCGTCTCTTTCATTGCCGGATATTCTTCGGAAGCAATCTTTTTGAAAGTCTTTCCGTCATCTGAAACTTCTATGGACAGGTTTCTGGCGTCAAACACCCAGTCGCCCTTTGCTACATTGACAGAGATGGCCACACTCGAAATTTCAGTAGGTTGCTGAAGGTCGATCGTCATGTCCATGTCGTTTCCGTTGAAGGCGATCCAACGGCCTGACCGGTAACTGCTATTTCCTTTCAAACCATCGTTTAACGTGGAAGCTCCTTTGAAGAGGTATTGTTCATTGATTGGTTGATTGGCTACAATCGGCTTCATGCTGGATTTGCTGAAGTCAATCTTCTCTGTCAATGTCTGGCTCTCGCCGGTAGGACGAATGGCTTTGGCGGACAGAGTGGCATTTTCTTTAATTTTCAACACTCCTTCGTAAACAGGAGAAGCAGTAATGGGTTCTGTGCCGTCCAAAGTGTAGTGGACAGGGGCATTGTCGATAGTAGACAAAGTAACGTCCATCGTTCCTTCTGCCGGATTCGGTTCAAACTCGGCTTGTACGCCGAACGCGTGTTTAGCGTAGTTGTATCCTTCGGCATCATACCACTTAATCAGTTGAGGAAGACGAGACAGGAAGTCGGCATAGTTTTTCTTTTCAGGGCTGGACCACTGAATTTCACACAATGCAGCCCAACGAGGCAATACCATGTACTGCGCGTGAGGGAAAGTAGCGATGTATTCTGTCCAGAGGTTGGCTTGCACACCCTTGATATATTTCTGTTCTTCCGGAGTCAGAGAAGCCGGCATCGGTTCGTAGCTGTACACTCTTTCCAACGGCAGGTAACCACCGATACCAAATGGTTCGTTATCTACGTCTTTAGCTTGGTAATAGTCGAAATACAGGTATGTGTTCGGTGTCATGATGACATCGTGTTTCTGCTTGGCTGCTTCGATACCACCCTTTTCACCACGCCATGACATAACAGTAGCGTTAGGAGCAAGTCCGCCTTCGAGGATTTCATCCCAACCGATGATCTGACGTCCGTGGTCGTTGAGGAATTTTTCGATATGGTTGATTACGAAGCTCTGCAGACGTTCTTCCTTGCTATGCTTATCATCCGATTTCAAGCCCAGCGCCTTGATACGTGCCTGACATTTCGGACATTTTTCCCAACGTACTTTCGGACATTCGTCACCACCTACATGAATATATTCTGAAGGGAAGATTTCAATCAATTCGCTATATACATCTTCGAGGAATTTCAAGACTTGATCGTTTCCGGCACAAAGCACATCTTCAGATACACCCCATTGTCTCCATACTTCGTACGGGCCACCGGTACATCCCAATTCGGGATAAGCGGCAAGGGCAGCTTGCATGTGTCCCGGAAGATCGATTTCGGGAATAACTGTGATATAACGTTCGGCAGCATAAGCTACTATTTCTTTCGCCTGCTCCTGGGTATAGAAGCCACCGTAAGGTTTGCCGTCGTATTCACCGGAGTTACGTCCGATGACTGTTTCTGTCCTCTTGGAACCGATTTCTGTCAGCTTCGGATATTTCTTGATTTCCAGACGCCAGCCCTGGTCTTCGGTAATATGCCAGTGAAAACGGTTCATATTGTGCAAAGCCATCATATCAATATAAGTTTTCACTTCATCTACTGTAAAGAAATGACGGCTGGTATCGAAGTGTGCACCACGATAGCCAAAGCGGGGAGCGTCATTGATTTCTACAGCGGGCATGGAAATGTCTGCGCCGACAGCCACAGGCAATGATTTGCGCAGGGACTGGATGCCATAGAATACGCCGGCCTCGGTAGGACCAGTAATCGTGATTCCGTCACCGGCAACTTTCAACTGATAGGATTCCGGATTTTCGTTTGCCGTGCCCAATGTCAGTACGATTGCATTCTTACCTTCCGTTCCGGCTTCGATAGCGAAATCTTTTCCGGTAGCGGTTTTCAGATAGTCGGCCAGGAATTGTGCGTTGCGCTGCATCTTCTCGTTTCCTTCCGGATAGAGGATTTTCACACCGCTCTTCAGAATGAAGGGATTTCCTTGAGCTGTTACAATTTCTTGTGGCATGGGGATGATCTGGTAGTTGGCTTCCTGTTGCGCCGATTGGCAAGAGGCAAAAAGTCCTGCTAGTGCCAGACATCCGGTTAACTTTAAGAGTTGTTTCATAAACTAAAAAATTAAGTGTTAAGTTATTAATA
>OGFM01001267.1_pt1 | contig 16394 bp, 18 predicted proteins | sample 1570871 | NCBI WGS metagenome assembly OGFM01 (sample SAMEA2581957, study PRJEB24529) | metagenome | biome: Human gut stool | place: China | collected 2011
AACAGGAGGTTTTGAATATGGATACAAATTATATCATTGAAACAAAAAATCTGACGAAGCAATACGGCTCACAAAAGAGTGTGGCTGACTTAAATATCCATGTGAAGCGTGGGAGAATTTATGGTCTGCTGGGCAGAAACGGAGCCGGAAAAACCACTACCATGAAAATGCTGTTGGGCTTAACGAAGCCGACTTCCGGGGAGGTCAAAATCTGGGGAAAGTCTTTGCAAGGGAATGAAAAGAAGCTGTTGCCCCGTATCGGAAGCCTGATTGAGTCCCCCGGTTTTTATCCCAATCTGACCGGCACAGAGAACCTGCGTATCTTTGCTACTCTGCGGGGCGTACCAAACAATCATGCTATCAAAGATGCTCTGGATCTGGTAGGACTGCCCTACAAAGATAAAAAGCTCTTTTCACAGTATTCTCTTGGTATGAAGCAGCGGCTTGCCATCGCCCTTGCCGTTATGCACGATCCGGAGCTTTTGATTTTGGATGAGCCGATCAACGGCCTCGATCCCATCGGTATTGCAGAAGTACGCTCCTTTATTCGGGAGCTTTGCGACGCAAGAGGAAAAACTATTTTGATTTCCAGTCACATTCTTTCGGAGATTTCTTTGCTGGCTGACGATATTGGAATTATCGACCACGGCGCGTTGCTGGAAGAAGAAAGCCTTGCTGAGCTGGAGCAAAAAAGCAGTAAGCATATCCGTTTTACGCTCTCTGATACTGCACAGGCGGCAAGAATTTTGGAACGCAATTTCCATGAAAACCATTTTTCCATACAGGACGACCACAATCTGCGTCTACACAATATGGAGCTACCCGTGGGGAAAATTGTAACTGCCTTTGTAGAAAACGGATTGGAGGTATCAGAAGCACATACCTGTGAAGAAAGTCTTGAAGATTACTTCAAGCGTGTGACAGGGGGCGAAGGAATTGCTTAAACTAATCAAATGCGAATTTTTGAAATTGAAACGGAAGAAATTTATTCCGCTGATTATTCTGGCTGCTTTCCTGTTTCCAATCCCGCTGACTTATCTGATGACAACGCCCTCTATGATGGAGCGATATACGGATCGGGCAGATGCTTTCGATGGACTATTTAACATGGTGTTGGGATATGGTATCCAGTTTTTACTGCCCTGCATTATCGGAGTGATTGCCGCTATTCTGTTTTTTATGGAACGCGACAACGATACATTCAAAAATCTGCGTACAATTCCCGTAACCAGCACGCAAATGGTACTTGCAAAGATTATTGTCCTTTTTATCTTTGGAATTGTTTTTTGCGTGGCTTCTACCATTGCAACAATTCTTTGCGGAATTGGAACATTAGAAGTTTATGGAATTGGTTATAAGCTGTTTTTGGCGGTTGAAACGGGGATCTTCATTACGGCAGGAACACTCCCGTTGATTGTCCTTGTTGTCTTTTTCAGTAAGACCTATGTTTTTTCCATTTTGTTGTGTGTCTTTTACAGCGTTCTGAACATGAGTGCTACGGCATTGTTTGACACACTGCCTAAAACTATGTTATGGCTTCTGCCCACGCCACTGACTACATTTTGGAGTGCGGGAGATATGGCGGCTCATGGAATAAAAATGGACTTGGAGCAAATGACAGGGCTAATTCCCTCAACATTTCAAGTTGTATTCATTCTTGGGATCATGGCATTCGTTTCGTTCTTACTGATTGACAGATTATATAAGCAGAGGGGGGAATAAACATGGTTCGCATTGTAAAAACAGAATTTTATAAATTGAAAAGGTATCATATCCTTTGGGCGGGCGTTGCACTCATGCTCCTATCCGTCCTGCTGACCTTGTTTACCTCTATGGCGAATGATGGTTCCGTTTGGGATTTTGCCTATCTTACAGAACAGGTCATCAAAAACAATATGTCCATGATTTTTCCGATGTGTATCAGCCTAATTGCTGGATATATGATTTCTCGTGAGCAGACGGATGACACATTGAAAAATATTCTGACTGTGCCGATCTCTTTTAAGAAACTGTTGACCGGAAAATTGATTGTGTGCGGCGTATTGTCTATTATTTTCGGGCTGATATGCAGTCTGTTTACAATCATAGCAGAAATGATTGTGGGATTTCCCGGCTTTGAGATTTCCTTAGCTCTAAAAGCAACCTTGCAGATTACTGCGGTTAATTTCTTTTTATATCTTGCGGTTCTGCCGATTATCGCTCTTACTTGTCGGAGGGCAGGCAGCTTTTTAAAGCACACGGCATCGTAGTGCACGGTCAATGCGGAAATGCGAACTACACCCGATTTTCCATATCGAGTGATATAGATTTGGCTTTGGGGGAGGATTGTCTATTGTATGCAAAAAATTGAAGTTGTTGTTCGCATCACGAAGGATCACTGCCCACCGCAAGAGCAGACGATTTTTGAATGGTTCGATTTGATGCGAAATCCCACAGACGCTCTGAGCCGTCCCGATCTGGAAATCAACTTGGAACACCACCGTGTTTTCAAACATGGAACAGAGGTGTACATGAGTCGTTATGAATACGGTGTTTTGAGTTTGATGGCACAGCATCCGGGCAAACTGTTTACAAAGGAGCAGATCTTTGAAGCAGTCTGGCATAAGGACAGCGAAAGCTATTTGAGAGCCGTCACCAGCACGATCGGTCGAATCCGCCAGAAAATAGAGGATGACAAAGATCACCCCCGTTATATTAAAACGGTTTCCAACATTGGATATCAATTTGTCCCATCATCGGAATCGGTGCGATTGAATCGCAATCTGTAATAAAAGCCATACCGTGAGATCCTAGTAGGATTCTTCGGTATGGCTTTTATCGTTTTCTGTGCTGTACAAAATCGGCATCCTTGCATAGATGACCAAGAATATTCTAAAATAGAGATAACTTAATTCAGGAGGTCAAACCATGCAAACATTTGAAGAAGTATTGACCCACTTCCATAGCTTTTTAGAGTCTGCGACCTATTTGGACGTTGTTCCATGCCGCTGGGGATATGTAAGGCTTTTCAATGAGGGCGACCCTATCAATTTCAATGCAATTCTTTGCCGCACACCACAAGAACTATATACGGCATTGGCAAATGATTTGGAAACAGAGATTCAGGTCAGCTTGGGAATCGACTGAATTGGTATAAAATTGGTTTGCTTTTGGGTTCGTTTTGGTATAGTGACTTTGAAAAATGTGCTATACTGTACCACAAGCAAAACATTTTCAGGGATTTTCAATCTTACTGTAAAACTCTGTCAGATGCTTTGCCAGTGTGCGGGTCGAGTCCATTAAGGTTTCTCGCACCGCTTCTGGACAGGAAAGATAGATTCGATTGAACTCTTTTAACTCTATTTCCGTTTTACCCATCCCCGGAGTAATCAGCGCATCAAGCGAAACCGGCAAAACACGAGCAATCGCCAAAAGAATTTCGTAAGATGGATTCATGCTGCCTTTTTCAATGTTGGCGATATGCTTCGTTGAAACATGGCAGCGTTCAGCAAGTTGTTCTTGTGTTAAACCTGCCAGCTTGCGCTCCTTGCGAACCTTTTCTCCAAGTACTTTCAAGTCAGAATTCGGCATCATCGTTCACCTCAATAGTATTGTATCGTTCTGGTGAATGACGCGGTATAACCTTGTATTTCCTGTGAATAGGAAGTATAGTGCCGATTTTTACATTTCCCGGTCGAGTTATAAAAAAACGGTAACTCGTCTGGGCGATTCTACGCGCCATCTGATCACAGTTGCCGTTTGTGGAGGTAACTGTGATTTTTTATTGGGGTAACGCATCAAAAAAAGCCTGTCTGCTGCCGTAGACCAGACCGCTCCGAAACAGGCACAATCGTTCCATTCTGCCACCCACAATCGTGCCGATATGCTGTACTGCGCCAGCTTCCCTCAATGGGAGGCTGGCGTTTTCGCGCTTTCAAGGGCAAGGTGTCGTGGGCCACCACGATCCTTTTTGTCCGAATGCTCACATTCCGTAAAATAACTGGAGGATTATTGATAATGAAATCGACCTATTTGCTTCCGTGGCTCAAGATGACCACATGGTACTTCCGACTGTCTCGATTGCTGGAAGTTTCCAACGTCAAAAAGCGCACCAAAAATCATAGTGCTGATGCCGACCGTATTTTCATGTTGGTGAAAAATCATGTGCTGGCCGTATCCGGCATGGGAGATGAAGCTCCGCCCACTCCCGGCGGAAGAAACGGAGGGAGTGATGTATTATGATCCTGCTGCAACGGGTGAACGAATCCAAAACCTCCGAAGAGACCGTGAAGTGACACAAGAACAACTTGCCATCGACCTGAACATCAGTGACCGCTACATGAGAAATCTGGAGAAGGGTGAGAAAGTTCCGTCTGTCGACCTCTTTGTGGAGCTGCGGGAGCGATTTGGCTCCTCGCTGGACTATATCGTCTTAGGTGTGTCTGCGTCCCAGCGGGAGCAGGAACTGCAAGATCAGCTGCAAATGCTCCGCAAAGAACTGAAAGAAATGCAGCGGCGGATTCTTGTTATGCTGGAAATTCTGGGCGAATCCGCTTGATTAAACGCTTTACTGTTGTAAACCGGAACGATTGGTTCCGGTGAAAATGGCAAAACCGGAACTACTGGTTCCTAACGAGAACTTCAGTTTTCAAGTACACTATGGTCACAGCAAGGGCAGCCCCCCTAACAGGGGACGACAAACCCGAAACTGTACCGTGTACCTTGAAAATTGAAGAAGCAGCTTTTCGGTACTTCCAGACAATGATACTTCCGTAATTCGCGGCCCGGTCAGAAAGCAGACGGGGTGGCTGAGATGCCAATGGAGCGGTGCAAATCCGCCGCCGAAAAGTTCCCACCTCCGGGGTGTCGAGGACAAATAGGAGAAAAACAGTATTTTTCAAACCACCAGTTGAGAATTTCTCGGCGGGTGGTTTTACATTTCCCACTAACTAAATTATGATATGGAGGAAATCTATATGAGTCGATTTCATAACAAAAGCGTAGATGAAGCCAATCTGACCACCCTCTGCCCGATTTGTCTGGATTCCTTTCAGGGAGCAAAGGGCGTTCGTGTCCGGCGCGCAGACCCCAAGCAGAAAATCAAGGACGTCTGCACCTACTGCCAGATTCGCTATGGTTTCGATTATTATGTGCAGCCCGACAAGAACGCTGGGCAGTATGTGAAGCGAGGCCATTTCGATGATGAATCTGAATGCGCTTAAAATCGACCCGGAGTTTCAGGGAAAAATTCCACCCCTGAATTTTGAAGAAGAACAACAGCTTGAGAAGAACATTCTCCATGAGGGACGGCTGCTGAATCCGCTCATCGTCTGGAATGGCTTTATTTTGGACGGACACACCCGCTACCGCATTCTGCGGAAGCATCCGTTCATTGCCTTTCAGATACAGGAAATCAAGCTGGACAATCACTATGCAGCTCTCTCATGGATCTGCCAGAACCAGCTTGGGCGCAGAAATCTTGACCCGGAGCGGAAGAAGTTCCTGATGGGTAAGCTGTACGAATCCGAAAAGCTGGCACGGGGTGGCTCCAAAGAGCGGGCACACGATGAGAACGGACGGTTCACCTCAATGGTTCAAAATGATCCATTGAGGGCAAAGCCGCTCTCCACCTGTGAGCGCATTGCCGCCCAGAACGGTGTGGGACCAGCCACCGTAAAACGAGCAGAAAAATACGCCAAGGGCGTGGACGCAGCGGAAGATGCAGTCCCCGGTGCAAGAGAAGAAATCCTGACCGGGCGCATCAAGGCAACGGATGCAGAAATCACCGCCTTGGCAAAAACGCCAAAGGCAGAAATTCCTGCTGCTCTTGCAGAATTGCGGAAGCCAAAGCAGGAACGTCAGCCCCGAAAAGCCGAAACATCTTCTTCAAAACAAACGCTTTCTGAAATCAGCAAAAGCATCCAAGGGCATCAACGCCAGCTTACTGCCGAAGAAAGAACCTCTCTGAAAGCATCCATTGACAACCGCTATCAGGAACGAGCCGTTGCAAACGGTTCCCTGATGATGTGCGAAGTGCAGGGTGCGAAAGAGGACTTCATTCGCCGCTGGAATAGCATTTTCAAAGAATACCCGGATGTTTTTGAAGATTCGGACTGCCGCAAGATCATTCATGACTTGACCGAAGATGCCGTACAGTATCTTCTGAAAATAAAGGAGAAAACGCTATGATGCTTTCTAACCTGAACCTTTCCAGCCTGCCGGAGTGCAACTTCGAGGTGCGGTACGTTGACAGCGTTCTGCTGAACCCCTGCGCCGAATATCAGCGGCTGCTCCGCATGGGCAAGGTTGCAAAAATTGCAGCAAACTTTTCGGAGTACATCGCCAATGAGCCGAAAGTCAGCTACCGGGATGGCCGCTACTTCGTCTTTGATGGTCAGAACACCATTGAGGCACGGAAAACGTGCAACGGTGGGCGTGACCTCCCGATTCGCTGCAAGGTATTCTACGGCCTTTCTAAAGAGCATGAAGCTCTGCTGTTTGCTGTGCAGACAGGCATTTCCAGCGAACTGACCGCGGGTGAACAGCTTCGTGCCAAACTGGTGGCACACGAAGAAAACGCCTGCGATTTTGTTTCGGTAACGGAGGACACAGGTGTCCGCTTTGCACTGGATGGGATTCGTGCCCCGTGGAAAATCTACTGCATCCGCTCGGCTTACTACATCTACAAGAGCTACGGTGCATCACTTTACCATGAAATGCTGAGCGTTCTCGTAGACGCTTGGGGTGGCGATTCGGATTCGTTCCTGTCTGGCATCCTGCACGGCATGGCTCGTTTTCTGGCTCTGTATCAGGGCGAATACAGCCGGGAGCGGCTGATTGGCCGGCTGCGCACGGTGCATCCCAAGACCATCACCCGGCTGGCACAGAACGGCACTGGCAACGTGGCGGACCGCCACATGAAACAGATCCTGTCCATTTACAACGGTGCTGGGCGTGCCCACAGTCTGCCTTGCAAGCGGTGATGAGCATGATCCCAGTCAACCGAAAATTTTTGCGCGGTGATATTTACTACGCCAATCTGGAGCCGCACCTTGGCTCTGAGCAGGGCGGTATCCGCCCTGTGGTCGTGGTGCAGAACAACACCGCAAACTGCTATTCGCCCAACCTCATTGTTGCGCCTGTTACATCCAATACTGCAAAGAAGCCCGATCACCAAGCCCACGTTCTTGTGGACAGTAATCGGGCTTTTTTGCAGCCCTCTATGATCTTGGCAGAATCTGTCCAGACCATCAGCAAGGGACGGCTGATCCGCCCGATGGGGCGGTTGAGCATCCCGGAACTCATTCGGCTCAATTATGCGCTGCTCTATCAGCTCGATCTCAACGAATGGGTATGGAGAAAGGAGGCCTATGAACGCTATCTGCGATACCACCGCTAAATCTGAAACCCTTTCCGTCAAAGGCTGCAAAGTCAAGATCACCTATGCGCCTGCGGATACGGACTGTCTGGATGTCATCCAGAAACTATTGCAGACCACCATCCTGCGCACGGCAGGGCACACCGCTGCCTGACATCCTTGTGCTCCTTGAATGCGTGAGATAAGATAAAATCGAACTGAACCTTGAAAACAAAATATGGACGAAACACGTTTGATTTTTCCTTTCTCACTCAAAGAAAGAGAGATTGAAATGAAAAAACGTGTCTATACCTTATACCGTGTTTCGACAAAGGGACAGGTCGAGAAAGACGACATCCCCATGCAGAAAGAAGCCTGCCGCAACTTTGCAGAAAGTCAGGGCTGGGAGATCGTCAAGGAATTTTCCGAAAAAGGCGTTTCCGGCTTCAAAAAATCTGCCAAAGAGCGTGACGAACTCCAGAAAATTCAACAGGCCGCGATGGAGGGCAAGTTTGACATCCTGCTGGTGTTCATGTTTGACCGTCTCGGTCGCCGTGATGATGAAACGCCCTTTATCGTGGAATGGTTCACGAAGCAGGGCATCGAAGTCTGGAGCGTGAACGAGGGACAGCAGCGATTTGACACCCATGTGGACAAGCTGATGAACTACATCCGCTACTGGCAGGCATCCGGCGAAAGTCTGAAAACCTCCGTCCGTACCCGGACAAGGCTGGAACAGCTCACCGGGGAGGGACACTACACGGGCGGCACCGTGGCTTTTGGCTACAAGCGTGTCCGCCTTGGTCGGGTGAACAAGAAAAATCAAGAGGTCTGTGACCTTGTGATTGATGAAGCGGAAGCTGAGATCGTCCGGCTGATTTTCCACAAGTACGTTTACGAGGGCTACGGCGCACAGAAGTTGAGCCACTATCTTTATGAACAGGGAGTCGTAGGACGGAACAACAAAAATATCCCCAACACCAGCATCGTTCGGATGATCAAGAATAAAGGATACACGGGGTACCTCATCAACGGTGCGGTGGAAACCGAGTGCCCACAGCTCCGCATCATCGAACCAGAACTGTTCGAGCAGGCACAGGAACTGCGGCAGGCACGCACTTGTGAGCGTGGCGGTACTTCACTGGGCACCAGCTCCAAAGCCCTGTTGACCGGGCTGGTCTACTGTGCCCACTGCGGCAACCGCCTGAGCCTGACCAGCAGCGGCCGGACGCATACCTATGCCGATGGGCATACGGTGAAAGAAGTCCGGCCCCGGTATAGCTGCTTTTACAAGATCCGGCATCCGGGTGACTGCGATGGGCAGTCCGGCTACGGTGTTTCCAAGCTGGATTCCATTGTGGAAGAAGTTGTCCGGCAGATCTTCGCACAGTTCCGGGAGGTTTCCCGGAAGAAGTTGCTGGAATCGGTCAAGACTAACGATGCCGCCCGCATCCAGAAGAAAATCAAGGAAATCCAGAAAGACTTGGAAGCCAAGCAGAAAGAGCTGGACGACCTGAAAGCCGAAACCATCCTCGTCATCCGTGGCGTAAGTGCCTTGGACAAAGAACTGCTGGGCACACTGGTAGCCGAGGCAAGAGAGGCTCTGGAAACTCTGGAAAAGCAGCTCGTGCAGGCACAGGAAGAATACGAAGAAGCCACCAAAACAGCAAAGCGTAGCAACTACATCTGCAACGAGTTGTTTACATGGGCGGATGTTTACGACACCGCCAACCACGATGAACGCCGTGCCATCTTGCAGCAGTTCATCAAGGAGATTCGCGTCCGAAAAGACTATGAAATCTCGATCACCCTGAATGCCAGCTTCAACCAAGTGGAACAGCTCAAGGCTGTGTCAACCTACGATGGTGCGGAGATTTTTGAAGGAATTTCCGAGAAGGGGGCATAAAAGCGATGCACTTGCCCGCAGAACTCTGCAAAATGCAAAGAAAGAAGCGTGAAACCGATGGATTTTCAAAAAGTACATGGATGACCCCGCCCGGTTCGCATCCGACTTCAGGGTTCGGAGCCCGGCACGGTCTGCCAAAGTTTTTTAGACATAAAAAACGCCGCATCGTACAAAACGATGCGGCAAATTGGTGGACCTAGAGGGATTCGAACCCTTGACCTCTCGGATGCGAACCGAACGCTCTCCCAACAGTCTCGCTTTTGTGCACACCTTATGCAATGTGAGAAAAGAAAAATCAACGTATATTCGTCCATATGGAAGGCGCGGTCATGCTGATAGACTTTCTTGGTCGCAAGTATGGTCTCCAAGCCGCTGATTATCAAGATGAAGCTGTTTGGGGCGTAATATGGTTGGCGGACAAGTGAGCTACAGGCCCTTGAGATGTAACTCATATGGGGTTCAGATGTATCACATCCCAATTTACAATAAAATACGATGTACCGTAAAAGCGTAGCTTCTGTTTTGAATGAAATCTGCGCTTTTATTTCATTTTAAATATAGATTAAGAACAAAACAAGCTCCAAGAGACAGTAATCCGGGATTGACAGACATACTTATATTGAGTAAAATAACAATGAGTAACTATATTCTAGTGGAAGGGCGGTGATCTCTTGGCAACGGCTGATCAGGTTAAAAGTCTAATTAAGGCACATATTGAACAGGATGATGAGAGGTTTAAAACAATCACCCTTCAAATTGCAGCTAATGAAGCTAGGCATGGGCATGATACTTTTGCTCGTGAGCTTAAGCAGTATGCAGAAAAAATTGGTAAAGGAAAAAAGAACCTAATCCGATTGAATAACAATGGGAATGGAATGTTCCTCGTCACCTATCCTTCTGAGCGACTTTCGGATTTGGTTGTTTCCTCGGAAATCCAAGAACGGATAGAACGATTGCTCATAGAGTACCGAAATCGAAACAAGCTACAAAAGTATGGATTGAGCAATCGACGTAAAATTCTAATTGAAGGGCGTCCGGGAACAGGAAAAACATTTACGGCATCTGTGATTGCAGCAGAGCTAGATTTACCCCTTTATACAATTCAGATGGACAAAGTCGTTACCAAGTTCATGGGCGAAACAAGTACCAAATTGCGTCAGATTTTCGATAATATTTCAACTTCAACAGGAGTGTATTTTTTTGACGAATTTGATGCCATCGGCGCCGATAGAAGTTTGGACAATGAAGTTGGCGAGGCAAGAAGAATCCTAAACTCCTTTTTACAATTTATTGAGCAGGATACTTCGGACAGTATCATCATTGCAGCGACCAATAATCAAAAATTATTGGATCAAGCTCTTTTTAGACGTTTTGATGATGTTCTACATTATGCGATGCCAACAAGTGATGAAGTCAGAAGACTATTTGAAATTAGATTGGGGACGTTTGATAGTTCCTTTAAAGTATCTGATGAGACCATTCGCATGGCCAGCAAATTGAGCCATGCAGAAATCATTCGGGTGTGTGACGATGCTATTAAGAATTCTATTTTAATGAATACAAAGATAGATAATGTGTATCTTTTAAAAATGCTTAAAGATCGTATAAATGCATATATAGCGAAGGAGGCATGATCTCGTGCCTGTAGAGAAACGCAATATTTTCCTTCATGAAACGCAGCATGCCTTACCGTATGTTTCAAAACGAAAAAGATCGGATGCATCGTTTCCTTGCCGCGAAAATCCAAAGGCGCACGCCGCTTTTATTCTTCAAAAACTTGAGGCCTGCAGACAGCAAGATTATGATCAGAAACAAGTAGCGGCTATTAGGCATAAAGAAGGAATCTATCTTGAATTTTCAGGTGCAGCAGGATACGATTTGCTTACAAAATCCTTTGACAATTATTCTTCAGGTATACGTCTGCTTAATGTACGCGAAGATGGGCAAGACGATGAAAAAATTGTTAGGGCCACTGTTTATGTTCCTGCAGAAAAAACAACATATTTCCTTGATAAAATCCAATCGTATTCAGAGTCGCTAGACACGCTAGAAGCCGGACAAAATCCCAAAAACGACAGTTTAGTTCGGAGTATTGAAGATGTAAAACTTGCTTTGCTCGAGGCGTTTTGGGTAGGAAAAGTAGAGGATATACCTTCTGATGTTCCAGCGTGGTGTGAAATATGGCTCCGATATGAAAAATCCGATCATGCAGCAGCAGAGCAAGATCTTTCTACATGCTGTGAAGAATTCGGAATAGAACTCAATTCAAAGTGTATTGTTTTTCCAGAACGAGTAGTTCGACTCGTCCGAGGTACGCGTACACAATTATCGATGCTGCTTGAGGGGTGCAATTATTTAGCTGAAATTCGTAGAGCACAAGAACCAACAAGTTTTTTTGATGAGTTAACTGGTTCTGAACAAAAAGAATGGGTAAACGATTTGTTATCAAGAACAGAATTTCATCCTTCAAGTGCTTCGGTATGCATTCTTGATACAGGTATAATGTATTCACATCCACTTCTTCAACCAGCGATTGATGAGAACAACGTACAAGCGGTTAACGACCAATGGGGAAAAAATGACCATAACGGACATGGAACCGAAATGGCTGGCGTTGCATTGTACTATGATCTCAAGGACAAATTAAGTACTTCTGACACAGTTGATGTGTATCACCATCTGGAATCTGTAAAAATTTTGCCTCCTCACGGAGAGAATGATCCAGACTTGTATGGTGCGGTGACCGGGCAAGCTGTATCTTTGGCGGAAATTTCCAATCCGAATGCAAATCGTAGCATTTGTATGGCAGTAACATCATCACAATATAATACTAACGATGGAAGTCCAACATCGTGGTCTGCTGCTGTAGACAACATTTCATCCGGTGTGGGTGAAGAAGATGCAAAGCGGTTATTTTTCATTAGTGCTGGAAATGTTGATCCTTCTGAAATGCACGATTCAGGTTACCCCAATGCCAATGAAGTACATGTCGTTGAGAGTCCCGGCCAAGCATGGAATGCTTTAACTGTTGGAGCATACACGAAAGATGTCTGTGTTGATGATGAGAACTACAGAGGTTTTACTCCTGTTGCAGATAATGGACAGCTTTCGCCGTATAGTGCTACTTCTTTGATGTTCTCTAAAAAATGGCCAATTAAGCCAGAGATACTTCTCAATGGCGGCAATATGGTGACAAACGGTACCGATTATGATTCGTGTGCAGATTTATCATTGCTGACTACAGGAAAAAATCATTTGGTAAGGCCCTTTTCAACAATTTGGGCTACTAGTGCTGCTACTGCTCAGGCGGCATATATGGCTGCTCAGATATTTGCTGAATATCCCGATGCTTGGCCGGAAACGGTACGCGCACTATTAGTGCATTCAGCTCGCTGGACACCGCAAATGGAGCAGCAATTTTGTACAGACACAAGGAAATCCAGTGGTCGAAGACACCTGCTTCGCACATGTGGATATGGGGTTCCTGATCTTGAACGAGCAATTCAATGTGTAGACAATTCTGTGAATTTAATTATTCAAGAAGAAATGCAGCCATATGAAAAAGCGAATGGAGTATCTCAAATGAAAGAGATGCATTTGCATCAAATTCCATGGCCTTCAGAGGTACTTCAATCACTTGGAACAGTTGAAGTTGAGATGCGCGTTACTCTGTCGTACTTTGTTGAACCCGGCCCCGGAGAAAAAGGCTGGAAAGATCGTTACCGTTATCCTTCTTGTGGACTTCGTTTTGATGTCATCAATAGCAATGAGACAATAGAAGATTTCAAGAAAAGAGTTAACGTAAAGATGCGTGGAGATGATAAGGCTGACAGCGGTGACGGTAGTAGCGGTAGTGAGCGTTGGTTTCTTGGTTCGGACAATCGAGATGTCGGCTCCATTCATTCAGACTTTATTAAAGCAACTGCAGCAGAACTAAGCCAAGCAAAGTATTTGGCCGTCTACCCTGTAGTTGGATGGTGGAGAGAACGAAGCTACTTAGGAAAAGTTGAAAGTAAAATCAGATATTCCTTAATCGTATCTATTTCTACTCCGGATGTATCTGTGGATCTGTACACCCCAATTGTTGCACAGATTAATAATCCAATCGAAGTGGAAATCCCAACAGAATAACACCCTTATATAAAAGCGCAGCTTCTACTCTCAATGAATGGAAGCTGCGCTTTTATTTTTACTCACAAAACATTTCAAAAGGAGAATGCCCATGGATAAAGACTTTATGCTGAACTACTACGACAAAATGGTACGTCCAATATGGACGGAGCTGATGAAGACACCTCGCTATCAGAGGGTGGCTTGCGAACACGACAAGCTCGAACGTGAGTTCCGGCGGCTGTTGGATGAAAAACTGGGGCGGAAATATCTTGAACTGGACGATGCACTGTTCCGGGTGATGGATGACATCGCAGAAGCTATGTATATGAAAGGTGCCACAGATCGTGAGTTGATGATTCGTTAATACCATGAGTTATGACTACTTCTATGGTCAGTCAGGCGAATTGTTCTCCTACTTCCGAATCCCCAAGGCACTGTTCCAAGACCACCGTTTCCGGCAGATCTCCACCGATGCCCGGACGCTGTACGGCATTCTGCTGGACCGCATGAGCCTATCTGCAAAGAACGGCTGGCTGGACGAGCAGGGTCGGGTGTATATCATCTACACCGTCCGGGAAGTGCAGGAATCCCTCTGCTGCGCCGAGCACAAGGCGGTCAAGCTGTTCCGGGAACTGGAGGACACCGACCTCATCGAGCGTAAACGCCGTGGTCTGGGCAGACCCAGCCTGATCTACGTCAAGGACTTTTCCTCCGGCTTGCCCAAAGCGCAAGTACAGAATTGCCCAAACAGCAATTCAGGCGCTGCCGAAAGCGCAATTCTGGTGCAGCCAAAACCGCAAGCAAATAAGACTGATAAGAATAAGACAGAGTGGAACGATCCTGACCCTATCTATTCCAGGGGCATCCGGGAACAGCTTGAGGATTATTTTTATCAGACGTTGGAGGTAGACCTCCTGCTTCGGCTCTGCCCGGATGATGAGGATACCATCTACCAGATCGTAGACTTGCTTGTGGACACCTGTTCCACCAAACGGAAGATGTTGCGAATCGCCGGAGATGACAAGCCTGCCGAGGTGGTACGCAGTCGGCTGAAAAAGCTGAATGCCGACCACATCCGCTTTGTGCTGGATTCGCTGGCAGAAAACACTGCCCCGGTGCGGAACATGAAGCAGTATCTGCTGGCGATGCTCTACAATGCGCCCACCACCATGAACCTCTACTATCAGAACAAGACGAACCACGACTTTGCGCGCGGTTCACCGAAAGCGGGGTGATGTTATCGCAAAGAAAGCTACGATTATTGCAGTCACCAATCAAAAAGGTGGTGTCGGAAAAAGCACCACCTGTGAAAATCTTGGCATCGGGCTGGCAATGGAGGGCAAAAAAGTCCTGCTGGTGGACACCGACCCACAGGGGTCATTGACCATCAGCATGGGCTGGCAGCAGCCCGATGAACTGCCCACCACCCTGTCCACTCTGATGCAGAATGCCATGAACGACCAGCCCATTCCGCCCGGCGAAGGTATCCTGCACCATGCGGAGGGCTTCGCCGAAGCGTACAAGATGGAGTAACTGTACTTGCTTAAATGCGCCATTCGATTTTGATGGAATCGCTGGTCGCATAGATGACACGGATAAGCTGATCTACCGTCTGTCGCTTATCGTCGAAGCTCAGTTCATCCCACATGGTCAGATGATTGCTGATCTCCGTGTAGTCGGCCTCCTTGTGCAGCTTCAGCTCAGATATGCGTTTCATCAGCTCTTGCTTTTTCCCATCCAGTTCTTTGACGCGCCCACTGATGTAGCGAAACAGGGTATCGTCCGCAGCCGACAGGCGATCCATCAGAGAGCCAATCTCAGTCTCAACTTGCGTAAGTTGAACATTCAACGCCGTTAGTTCGGGGTTAATGTAATTTCCTTTACACCTTCTGAGCGTTTTGAACTGAACCATCTTTTTGCTCATTTCATTGTAGATGATTTGTTCAAACTCGTCGGTATAAATCGTTCCGGGACCCTCGCAGGCTTTGGAGTTCATTTTGTTCGAACAGAGGAGATAGCGGGAGCGTGTGGTCGAGTAGTGCTTATCCACCAAAGCGTACCCGCAGATGCCGCATTTGATCTTTCCCGCCAGCCATGTGTTCTTGGCTTTCTGATATGGCTTGATCTGCTGCGCTTCCAGACACTTTGCACGGCATTTCAGCCATAGGTCGGAGGGAATGATGCCCTCGTGTGGAGCCAGCACCAAATGGTTGCCTTCTAAATTCATTTGCTTGCGTCCTACGGAGTCCTGTCCCTTGTAGTAGTAGCATCCGTTCGTGCCGATAAAGTCACTCGGATCGTTTGCCATGATCGCGCCTTGGTCACGATAGAACTCATAGACGGATAGATCCGCGCGGACATAGATGGGATTCCTGAGAACATCCGCAAGTCGTGTGCGTCCCCACGGCTTTCCGTTTTTGAGAATGCCGTGGGCTTGAAAGTAGCGGATAATGTCACCGTAGGAGCATTCCGGCTTGGAGTAGAGCTCATAGATCAACCGAACCTGTTCCGCTTCCTCCGCGTTGATCTCATACATAGAGGTCTTAATACCCTCGATGGTCGTCGGGATCAGCCGGAATCCATACGGAACTCTGCCGCCCATATAGAAGCTCTTTTGACTGCGGGAGTAGTAGGCATCCGCCACGCGCTTTTGAATGGTTTCCCGTTCCAGCTGCGCAAACACGATGCAGATATTGAGCATCGCCCGGCCCATCGGGGTTGACGTATCAAATTTTTCGGTGCAGGAGACAAATTCCACGTTGTACTGCTTGAACAGTTCCATGAGCTTTACTAATGCCAACTCTGCGTTATCACTGTTCATGTTATAGACCTGCCTACCAAATGTCTTTCTAAGAGAATGGCAGCTAAAGTTCTTAATCTTTAATCTGTACTTCTTCTTCACCTCTTTAAGAATGATGTTAATCCTCTGAACTGTGAAGATAGTGCCTTTCTGACTTATAAGGATTGGCGCATTGATTCCAACTGGATTTATATGCTCGTAGCACTCTTTAATATGATGTTGTAATTGTGGGTTTAGTC
>OGFM01001273.1_pt1 | contig 16317 bp, 15 predicted proteins | sample 1570871 | NCBI WGS metagenome assembly OGFM01 (sample SAMEA2581957, study PRJEB24529) | metagenome | biome: Human gut stool | place: China | collected 2011
TTTGCGAGTGGCTCAGGGTGCGTGGCGTACTGACGTACGCGAGCAGTCTGAGACACTCGCGAAACGCCGCATCAACGGTGCTTTCACGCCCCGTCAAGAAACGCCGTAGGGCGGTACTTTCACGCCCCGTCTACGATTGTTCCAGATGCGATTACAGCCTGCTTCGTTACAATCAGAACGCCGTCTCTTACATAGAGGCCTTCCGCCTCCCATTTGTCGGGCTTGCCTTTCGGGCTTAGCACGCAGTTGTCGCCGATACGCGCGTTTTTGTCGATAATCGCGTTTTCTATTTTGCAGTTCCGCCCTATTCCGATTGGCGGCACGCCCCTCGAAACGTTGTACTCGCGCTCCTCCTGCGATTCGTAGTAGTCCGCGCCCATCATTATCACGTTTTTGAGCGACGTTCCGCCCTCGATAATCGAGCGAATTCCGATTACGCAGCGTTCGAGCGAGTCCGCGCGAATGACCGACCCGTCCGCGACGTTCGCCCTGTCGATTTTCGTGCCGAAGATTTTCGCACCGGGGAGGAAGCGGCAGTGCGTGTAGATGGGTTTGTCCTGCTTGTGGAAGTCGAATTCGGGGTTGGGTTCGGTGAGGGCGAGGTTCGCCTCGAAGAACGCGCCTACCGTGCCGATGTCTTCCCAATAGCCGTCGAAGATGTAGGCGCAGAGTTTTTTCTTGCCGAGCAGTCCGGGGATAATTTCCTTGCCGAAGTCCATTTCGCTGCCCGACATCGCCTCTTCCAAGACGTGCTGCGAGAAGATGTAAATGCCCATCGACGCCAAGCAGTAGTCGGCATTTGGGTCTTTGAGGTTGTGTTTGAGGTTGTCGCCTACGAGGAAGGAGTTGATGACTTTTTCGTCTTTCGGCTTTTCGGCGAATTCGACGATTTCGAGGTTGTCGTTTACGCGCATTACGCCGAGGCTCGGCGCTTCGCTTTTTGGCATGGGCTTTGCGGCGATTGTGATGTCGGCATTGTTTGCGATATGCCTGTTGAGCATTTCCTTGAAATTCATCTGGTAGAGCTGGTCTCCCGATAGAATCAGGTAGTGGCAGACTTCGCCGTGGCGTTCGAAGTGGTGCATGTTTTTGCGGACGGCGTCCGCCGTGCCCTGATACCAGTCTCCGCCTGAATCTGTCTGCTCGGCCGCGAGAATATCGACGAAGCCGTTTCCGAACGAGTCGAACTTGTATGTCTGCTGAATGTGCTTGTGCAGCGACGCCGTGTTGAATTGGGAGAGCAGGTAAATGCTGTCGAAACCCGAATTTATGCAGTTGCTAATGGGAATGTCCACAAGCCTGTACTTGCCCGCGAGCGGAACTGCGGGCTTGCAACGGTATTTCGTAAGCGGATACAAACGCGTGCCGCGCCCGCCGCCCATGATTATGCTGATTACGTTTTTTGTCATGTCGTGTCAATTTTTGATAAATTGCGGAGTTCGCCGTTTTGCGGGCGGTCGCCGTGGAGCGGTTGAAATTCCGTTCCGTCCGCGCCGCCGCCGCGGACGCCTCAAAAGCGAATCCGCGTTCGCGCAAACGGAAACCGCGAATGAATCAACAGCCCCTTTGATGCGTGCATTATCGACTTTATTTCGGGGAAAATCCAGCTTTTTTTTGCGCTTGCGAAATTCTGGCAAAACCCGAACAAAGCGCAAACATTTCTACAAGCACGGCGGATTGGGCGAAAGCTTGGCGATGTCGAGTTTGAACGGAAGTTTCGACTGCTCGAACGGAACGAGGTACTCGTTCGCGCCGAACACAAAAAGCTCGCCGCGCAGGACGAGTTTTTTTGAGTCGGAGTCGAACCAGAGTTTGCAGCGGTAGACGCCGCCGTCGTCGGGGTTCACGACCTTGCCGACGAATTTTCCGTCCGACGAGGGAATCAAATCCCACACAAAATCGAGACCGCAGAGCGGCGGCTTTCCGTCGAGACCCTTGGCGCGCTCAATCGGCTTTTCGATTGTGTCGTCCATTTTGGAGTCGTGGTAGATTGCGACCATTTTCGCGTAGCGTTTGCCGCCGCGCGGATAGACCGCGACCACGGTTTCGGGCTCGTCGCCGTCGTACATGAGCCACAGGCCGTCGATGTCCGCCTTTTCGACGACGGGAACGGGCGGGAACGCCGACCCGTCGCTTTTCGAGCACGACGCCGCGAGCATGCACGCAAGCGACGCCAAGACTGCCGAGATAAAAACGCGCGTCATTTTTCGGAAATTCCGACTGCCGAAAGAACCGCCTCGGCGACGGCTTCGGGAGATGGATTTTTAGCCTGCGCGGCGACTTTCATGCCGAATTTTTCGACCGCCGCCGCAGTCTTCGCGCCAATCGCCACGATTTTCGGGCGAACCGCCTTTGCCGACAGCGCGAGGTTTTCGGCGTTTTTAGCGAAGCCCTCCACCGCCGACGGGCTTGCGAAAACGACAGCGTCCGCGCCCGTTTTGCGGAATTCCGCCGCCGCCGCGCAGTCCTTTTCGACCCGCGCGATTTCGGTTTTATAGACTTCGAGAGCGTCCACGATGGCGCGGTTTTTTTCGAGCGCGTCGAAAAGCTCGTTGCCGGCAAGGTTGCCTATTATGCAGAGAATTTTCAGGTTTTCGAGCGTCTCGTAGTCCGCCATCGCCTGCGCCATGTTTTCGGCGGTGGAGATTTCGGGAACGACGTCGGCGCGGAGAAAGTATTTTTTAAGCTCCCGCGCGGTGGCCTCGCCCACGCACGCAATGCGGGCGATTCCCAGCGCGCGGATGTCGTCGAACGACTTCAAAAACTCGCCGAAGAAGCCGCGCACGCCGTTGACGCTAGAAAACGTCAGCCAGTCGTAGCGTCCCATTTCGGCGAAGACGTCGCGCAGTTCGTCCTCCTCCGCTTGCAGGTTGATTTTCACAAGAGGAAGCTCTATTGCGCCCACGCCCTTTGATTTCAGGATTTCGGCGACCGCCGAATTGTCCTCGCGGGTGAGCAGAACTTTTTTTGATTTCGCCATTTTAGAAAGTGAAGTCGTCCGATTCTTTGAGCGAGATTGCGAATGCCTCCAAGAGCTTTACGCAGTTCGAGATGTCGTCGAGGTCGGCGACTTCCGCGGGCGTGTGCATGTAGCGCAGCGGTATGCCGACAAGCCCCGTGGCGACGCCCACGCGCGTCATCTGGATAACGCGCGCGTCCGTCCCCGTTGGTCTGCTTTCCGCGCTCACCTGATAGGGAATGCCCGCGAGTTTTGCGCACTCTACAAGCCTTTCAAAAACTTTCGGGTTGATGTTCGGCCCGCGCGAAATTACGGGGCCCGCGCCGAGTTCGATATACCCGAAACGGCGTTTGTCGCAGCTGGGGAAGTCGGTCGCATGGTCTACGTCGATTGCGATTGCGACGTCGGGGTTGACGGCGTACGCCGAGGTCAACGCGCCGCGCGTGCCGATTTCCTCCTGAGTGGTCGCCACGCTCACAACCTTGAATTCGGGCTTTTTTTCGAGCCTCGCGAGCCTGCGGAGAGCCTCGAACGCGCAGTAGCAGCCCGCCCTGTCGTCGAACGCCCGCGCGGCGCAGCGCGTGCGCGAGAGCTTGTGGACGATTGTGTCGTACACGACGGAATCCCCTATTTCGACGAGGCTTTGCGCCTCCTTTTTGGACTTCGCGCCGATGTCAATCCACACGCCGTAGATTTCGGGAACTTCCTTGCGCTCCTTGGCGTCCATGAGGTGTACCGCCCGCTTGCCCGTTACGCCGTAGACGTAGCCGTTGCGGGTCATGATTGTAACGCGCCTGCCTGGGAGCATTACGTTGTCGTGCCCGCCGAGCGTTTCGAAAAACACGAAGCCGTTTTCGTCTATGTACGAAACGATGAATCCGATTTCGTCCATGTGTCCTGCGAGCATAAGCGTTTTTGCGCCCGCGCCGAGGGTCGCGATTCTGTTTCCGAGAACGTCGCGACTCACCGAGTCCGCATAGGACGAAACGTATTTTTCTACGATGTCCGCCGCCTCGCGTTCGACGCCCGTAGGAGAGCGCGAACGGAGCAGTTCGAGAAGAAATTCGTCCATTTCAAAATGGTTGTTCATGTCGGTATTATCGAAATAAATTCTGTTTGGATTACTGTTTTTCGCCGCGCAACTGCCCGATGGCGATGCCCGTGAGCTTGTAGGAAATCAGCCCCAAGTCGTACTCCGAGCCTCCGAAGTGGAAGGTGCGTTGCAGGTGGAACTGGCTTTTGCCTGCCGCCAATTCGAGCGCGGGAGAGTAAGTTGTGATTTCGTAGAACCTGTCCGCCGCCGCCGATGTGCGGGCGAGCGGACCGTTGTTGTAGACCGAAATTGCGTCGCCGTCGAACCTGTCGCCGCCGCTTCTGCGCCACGCGTTTTGGAGGTACGCGCAGTTGCCCGACGGCTTTATGTAGAGAATGACGGTGAGAATTTTATTGTAGGCGTCGAACGAAACCGCGATGCCCTCGCTGCGCCTGCCCGAAATGCCGATTCCCGACATGTTGCGCCCGTCAACCTTGAATTCCACATACGACGGGTCGACAAGCAGCGAGCCGTCGCCCGACGACGCCTCGAAATAGTTGTCGCGCACAATGTCGCCGAGTTTTGCGGCGTCGCCCGCCCTGTACGGAATGAACACGCGCACTTTCCTGTTTGCGTTGAAGCACGACTGCACGTTCATGTTGAGCAGCCCGCTTTCGGGCGTCCACGCGGCGTCGCCGGCGTTTGTTAGCTTGTTGAAAGACTGGAACGCAACAAGCTTTACGGCTTCCGGAATTTCAATACCGAGAATTTCGGAAACCTGCGGGCGGTTGAGCACCGTGATTTCGCGCTCGACTTTTACCTTGAACCGCTTGCCTTTCGCGTTTTCGAAATCGGCGAATTTTTCGAAACGCGCCTGCGTCTTCGAACGCGCGGTGAGCTTCCACGGTTCGGAGGAAAAGCTTTCGGGCGCGCGCCAATTTTCCGACGAATACGTTGCGCCGGCGGGGAAGAATACGGAGAAGTCGCCGCCTTCGGGGCCGATTCCGAAAGAGTCTTCGCCGCCAACTTCGTCGGACTGAATCGCCGCCTTTTCGTCGGCGACAAGCCTGTGGTTAATCCAGCCCAGCGACGCGCCCTCCGCGCCGCCGAACGTGGAGGTCATGACCCTGCCCTGATATTTGGGAGAGACCGCCACGAGCGAGTTTCCCTCGCCCAAAAGCACGATGCCCGCATTGTATTTGGAGAAGAACGAAAGCTCCTGTCCGAACGCGGGAAGGTCGGGCCCCGACGTATCCAATGCGGACTCCTTAATCAGCCCGCACGCGCCCAAAAGCGACGCAATTCCGACAAAACCCAGTGTTTGAAAAATTTTCATGTCCCACAAATGCCACATTGCCGCCGTTTCTTCAACTCTTTTTTCCCGCCGCCGCGCAATTGGCGCGCAAAAAAAACGCCCGACTCGTCGGGGCGGGCGGCTTTGCGGAAAAATTCCGAGCATTCGGCGCGGCGCAAAAGCGCGTCGGCACAGCCCAACGGCTGGCTGAAAGCGCGGAGCGTCCGCCGCCGATTTTACAGGAGCGTGGAGCGCAGTTCTTCGCCCGATTTCGGGCTGAGGTACGCGGGCGGAATGTCGAAAATCGTTTTGCAGCCCGACATGCCCTCTTTGTTCATGCGGCAGACCGCGCGGGCAAACGCAACGAGTGCGCTCGACGTAAATTCGGGGTTCGAGTCGAGCTTCAACTTGTACTCTATGATGTGCGTGTTTTCCTTTTCGAAGCCCGTTTTGCCGATTCTGAAAACCATGCCGCCGTGCGGAATTTTCGAGTGGTTTGCGTTGAATTCGGCTTCGTCGATGAAGTGCACGGTTGTGTCGTAGTCGGCGAAGTAGTTGGGCATCGTCTTGATTTCGCGTTCGACGCGTTCGGCGTCCGCGCCGTCTTCGAGAACGACGAAGCATTCGCGGACGTGTTTTTGGCGCGTGGAAAGTTCGGGGGTTTCGCCCCTGCGGACGGCGTCGAGCGCACTGTCCACGGGGATTGTGTACTGCTTTGCGTTTTTAACGCCAGCAATTCTGCGGACGGCGTCGGAGTGCCCCTGGCTTACGCCCCTGCCCCAGAATGTGTAGTCTTTGCCTTCGGGGAGAATCGCGCCGGCGTACATGCGGTTGAGCGAAAAGAGTCCGGGGTCCCAGCCGAGCGAAATTGCGGCGACTTTCCCCGCCGCGCGGGCTGACGCGTCCACTTTCGCGAAGTGTTCGGGAATTTTCGCGTGGGTGTCGAAGCTGTCGACCACGTTGAAAAGTTTTGCGTATTCGGGAGTCTGCACGGGAAGGTCGGTCGCGCTTCCGCCGCAGAGAATCACGACGTCGAGCCTGTCTTTCCATTCCGCGGCGTCCGCAACGTTTGCGACTTTCGCCGATTTTGTCGCAATCTTCACGCTTTCGGGATTCCTGCGCGTGAAGACGACTTCGAGTTCCATGTCGGGATTTTGGCGCACGGCGGCTTCAACGCCCCTGCCTAAATTTCCGTAGCCTATGATGCCAAGTTTTATAGCCATATGTTTTGCGTTTTTACAGGCTAAAAAAAATGGGTTTGCCGCCGTCCGCTTTCAAGTTTTTTTTGCGCGGCTTTGCGAAAAAATCGCGCCGCCCGCGCCCTACGCCCTATTTTCCGCACCTGTCCTCTATGATTGCAAACGTGCGCGCGCTTGCGCCGACGTTCGAAGAGTGCCACTTCTTTGCCGACTGCGCGAGCGTTTCGCGCGCATGCGGATTCTTTGCAAGCCGCGCAAGCTCCACTACCGCGCATTCCGCGTTGGGGACTTTCACCACCGCGCCGTCGCGTTCGAGCGTTTCGCACGCGCGGCGGAAATTCGTCATGTTCGGTCCGTAGACAATCGGCACTCCGAGGGCTGCGCAGTCAATCGGTGTCTGTCCGCCGACGTTGGGCGGAAGGCTTTTGCCCACAAACGCCAAATCCGCAATCTGCGTCAAATTGCGAAGCTCGCCCGTAGTGTCGGCGAGGTAGACGAGAGTGCCCTCGGGCGCGGTTTTCGATTCGCTACGGACGCCGTGCGGATAGCCCGCAATCAGGCGTTTTACGGCGTTGCGGCGTTCGGCGTGGCGCGGAACGAGAAGCAGTCGGCAGTCAATTTTATCGGCGCGGATTTTGTCGAGAGCCTTCAAAAGCATTTCCTCCTCGCCGTCCCATGTGGACGAGCCGAGCAGAACGAGGGAGTCGGGCGCAAAGCCCATTTCGGCGCGGAGCTGCGCCTTTCCGTTTTCGTCGAGCACCGTTGCGGGCTTCGAGTCGAACTTCATGTTGCCCGTCGTAAATACTTTCAGCGGCGACGCGCCCAGCCTTATGAAACGCGCGGCGTCGAATTCGCTCGAAGCGCAAATTGCGTCGAACTTGTCGAGCAGTCTCCGCGCGACGTACGGGAACTTTGCGTAGCGTCCGAAAGACTTGTCCGACATTCGCGCGTTGAGCAGCATTATTTTTGCCCCGCGCGACTTCGCCTGATGCATGTGCTCCGGCCAAAGCTCGCCCTCCATGAGCAAGCACACGTCGGGGTTTATTTTCTCCCACGCGCGAGCCGAAAACAGCCAGAAGTCTATCGGAAACACCCCGACATACAGGCATTTCTCCGCGTATTTTTCGCGCAGAATTTTGTAGGCTGTGCTTGTGGTCGTGGTCACCACAAGCTCGAATTCGGAGGAGAGCATGTCTATAAGCGACGCCAGAGCCTCAATCTCGCCCACGCTTACCGCCTGCAGCCACACGCGCTTTTTGCCCGACTTCGGCGGAAGCTTTTTCTGCCCGCCGAGCCTGTGCGAGAAGTCTTTTGAATATCCGCCGCGGCGCAGCATTCTGACCGCGTAGTACGGGAACGCCAGCAGGAACGCGGGGACAAACAAAAGCCTGTAAAGCCAAATCATTATTCGGCTGCCTCCATGACGATTGCCGTGTTCGCGCCGCCGAAACCGCTGCTGAGCGAAAGCGCGATTTTCGGCGAATCGAATTCCGTCTTGCGCGGAATGTTGAGACCCTCCGCGGCTTCGTCGAGGTTTTCGATGTGCGCGGAGCCTGGGGTGAAGCCGCGTTTGAGCGCGAGCGCGCAAAACGCCGCCTCCATCACGCCCGCGAGCGAAAGCCCGTGCCCCGTAATCGCCTTTGTGCTGCTGATTCTAAGCTTTTTGTTTTGCCCGAAAACCGACTTGACCGCTTTGAGTTCGGCGACGTCGCCCATGGGCGTCGAGGTTGCGTGGGCGTTTATGTAATCGACATCGTCCGCCGAAATTCCCGCGTCTGCGAGGGCGCGGTTTGCGGCGTTTATAACGCCCGTGCCTTCTGGGTGCGGAACGGCGACATTGTAGCCGTCGCTCGCCTGTCCCCAGCCGCGGATTCTCGCGTAAATCTTCGCGCCGCGGGCTTTTGCGACCTCCTCGTTTTCGAGAAGCATCACCACGCCGCCGCCGCAACCCACGAATCCGTCGCGGTTTTTGTCGAAGGGTCTCGACGCCGTTTCGGGGTCGCGGTTGGTGCTCAAAGCGCGCATGCCCGCAAAGGGGAGAAGCGTGCGGTAGTCGCCGTCTTCGCCGCCTACAACGAACATTCTGTCCTGACGGCCGTTTGCGATTTCGTCGTAGGCAAAGCCCGTCGCGTGCGAGCTGCTTGCGCATGCCGACGCAAAGCCGCAGCTTGCGCCCTTAATCTTGAACGCCGACACGAGGTTGAACGAAAGCGTGCCCACGATTGACGCCACGATTCCCAGCGGATTCGAGCGCAACACGCCCTTTTTGTCGAGCATCTGCATGTTGTGGTAGAGCATGCCCGTAGAGCCAGCGGAGGCGGTGTAAAGCCCCGTCGAGGGGTCGGAAATTTGCGATTCGTCCAAGCCCGAATCCGCAATAGCCTGCTTCATTGCGCAGTAAGCGTAAAGCCCGTGCGGGGGAAGCGAGCGCAGAACGTCGCGGCGCACGCGGTATTCGGGCGGATACGTCCAGTCTTCGGGGTCGGTGCTGTCGGTATCGAAATGCTTTACCGTTCCGACGCACTTGACGGGAATTTTGTCGTCGGCAAACTGCGGGTAAAGCTCTATGCCGTTTTTGAGGTTCACAAGGCTGTCGCAAACCGATTCGATGTCGTTGCCGATGCTTGTGATGAATCCGAGACCTGTTATTACAACGTTGTTTTTCTTCATGGAATATTAGGAAATGAAATCGAAAGTGAGCGTGAGTTTTTCGCAGAACGACGCCTTCTGACCGCCTACCGACATCGACGCCTCGAAATTCGCAATCGGGCGGCGTATGCGTGTGGGCTTTGCGCGGAGTTCGAGGACTTCGTTCGGGCGGCAGATGCGCATGCAGCGCGCGCCGTCGCCGGAAGTGAAAAATATTTTTTCGGGGTCGGCGGGCTTGGGCATGTCGGCAAAAACGCCCTTGATAAGCCCGAACACGCAGAGCTGCCCCATTGCCTCCAACATCAGCGTTCCTGGAAAGACGGGATTGTCTTTGAAATGCCCTTTGAAGAAGAATTCGTCGGGTTTGAGGGTGTAGCGCCCCGCAATGACTCCGTCGGCATAGTCTGCCTCTTCGACGAAGAGAAAAGGCGGCTGTTGGGGCATTGCCGCAAGTATGTCGGAGTGCGAAAAATGTATTGGCGATTCGTTCATTTTCAAACTTTCCCTATGGCACAAAAATGCCCGCAAGACAACAATATTTTGCAGGAGCAAGGCAATAAGGACGCCCCAAAGGCGTTGCCAAGCAAAAATTTCAAATTTCAGGGGCGCGGACGCATTTTTCGGAGAGAGCAAAACCCCAACAATGAGAGCATCAATCGTTTATAAAATTAAACCGTTTACAAAAAAACGCAATAATTGACTGTACATTCTTCGCACTTTGAATAGATTATTATAAAAGCAAAAAGGAAAATTTGCTCAACCTCAAACAGGCTATTATTATGAAGAAACTAACGATACCTATGCTAATCGCGCTGGCTGCGGCTACCGCGTACGCCGAACCCATTAAAGGCGGGTCGTCGGAACGCACGGCAATCACCGCCGGCGACGCAATCGAAATCGACTCTACCGGCGGCAATAGATACACCGCAGCCTCGGGCGTTACAGTCGGCTCGCTCACCGAAATCGACGGCTCGACGGGCGGCGTCAACATCGCCGCATGGGGTCAAGACACCGGGCTGACAGTCGACGCAAATTCGACCGACGCAAAAACCGCCCTCAAAGTTGCGTCGTGGAAACAAAACTACGCCATAACGACCATCACGAATTCGGCGTCGAGCACCGCGGCAATCACGGTCGATTTCGGACAAAGCCTCACTCTTAACGCGAACTATAATAAACAGTCGCAGTATCTCAACTTCAAGGACGTCTACGCGAAGGTGCTCGCAAAAAACACTTTCCTGCAGGAGCAGCAGGGCACTTCCGACATCACCATTGCCGAAGGCGCAAAGGTTGATTGGAGCGGCTCTATCAGACTCGGCGAATACTACGGAAAAACCAACAACGCAAACCTCAATGTAAACGGCGAGTTCAACCTCCAAAGATACAACGGCAACAAGAGCCAAATCGACCTGTACGACGGCACAAAGCTCACAATCGGCTCGAACGGCGTGCTCAGAACTTCCGACAACACAATCAACATCTTCGCAAACGGTTCGCTCACAGTCAACGGACAGCTTGTAATGCAGGGCGGCAGCACGCTCAACGTCGGCGGCACGCTCAACATCGCAAACAAGAACCCGACCAAGAGATTCGCGGTGTACTCGATGAACTCGTCGGGCGGCACTTTCGCGCAGGATACGGCAAACAGCGACGTTGCCGTCGGCAACCGCGGGCTTGAAATCAAGCGCACCGCAACGCTGAACGCGAATACGGCAACGGGCAAGAGCGCAACTTGGTACATTGATTCGCGCCTCGACCTAAACGGCGACTACAATGCGGATATCAACCTCACCACGGCAAAACTCACCGTTAACGACGACTCTCAAATCACGATTTCGGGCGGCGAAAAGAAGTTCGTAATGTGGAACATTTCGAAAGCGTACCTCAACAAGGCGAACGCCATTGTCGACGAAAACGACGAAGGCAACATTTCACTCATCACCGCAAACAGAGGCGGAGATATTAAAGACTACATTCCCGAGCTCCACATTGCGGCAAGCCAGCAGTTCTCCGAAATCTGGCTCGGACAAGACTTTAAGATTTTTCTGGACGACAACGCCGCGACCCTTGAACTCACGAAAACGGGCGATACCACAATATCGGGCTTTGCGGGAAAAATCGTAGAAATCTACAACTTTGCCGACAACAGAATCTACGTGGGCACCGACGCCGCAACAAAGGCGCAGCTTTCGAGAATCAAGGCATACGACTCCGACAACAACCTCGTAAACATCGCAGTCAACGGCGCGGGCTGGCTCACGGCGGCAATTCCCGAACCCGCGGAATGGGCGGCAATTTTCGGAGCGGCCGCGCTGGCGGTTGCGGTAATCCGCAGGCGCAAATAGACTTTGTTTTATTAACAGGTTCGGGGCTTCGCGGCAACGCGAAGCCCTTTTTTTTGCGTCCGATGCGCCCGCGCGAAAAATCCCGACTCATACACTTCAAATCGGACAATCCGCATGTGCGCTCCGATGGAAACGTTCGGACAAAAGCGCACCCCCCCCCGACGCAATTCAGCCGCAAGACAGTCTTTTATTTTCACACTCCCCGCAAGATTACGCCGCAAACCGTTAGGTTGCGCCGCAATGGGCGCAAAAAAACGGGCGCGTGCTTTGCGCATGCGCCCGTTTTGCGGCAAGCAGTCCGCTTAAAAGAATTTTTTATAGAACGGCTCGGACGACTGTTTCGGATTGTCGTCGCCGCAGAGTTTTGCGAACTCTTCAAGCTTTGCGCGTTGGGCGTCGGTTAGTTTGGTCGGAACTTCGACGTGGATTCTCACGTACAAGTCGCCCCTGACGCCGCCGCGGAGGTCGGGCATGCCCAAGCCTTTCATGCGCAACGCCGCGTTGGGTTGCGTTCCCGCGGGAATCTTCAAAACCGCCTTGCCCGTTAGCGTTTCAATCTCGACCTGCCCGCCGAGCGCGGCGAGGGTGAACTTGATTTTGATGTCTGTGTAGAGGTCGTTGCCGTCGCGCTCGAAGCGCGGGTTCGGCGAGACGTAGATTACGACGTACAGGTCGCCGTAGCCGCCGCCGTTGTAGCCCGCGTTGCCCGCGCCCGTTTTGCGGAGTCTCGACCCCGTGTACACGCCTGCGGGAATGTCGATTTTAACTTCGTTGCGCTCTTTCACGCGCCCCGACCCGCCGCATTTCGGACACGGATTTTCAATCACCGTTCCCGTGCCGCCGCAGTCGGGACACGGCTGCGAAAAGCGAATCGGCCCCTGCGCCATTCTGACCTGTCCCGAACCTTTGCATTTGGGGCAGACTTTTCTGCCGCTCGCGCCGTTTTTCGACCCGCTGCCTCCGCAGTCGGGGCACACGACCATGCGGTTGTAGCGGATTGTGCGGCTTGCGCCCTTTGCCGCCTCTTCGAGCGAAATTTCGATTTCCGCGCGGATGTCCGAACCGCGTTCGGGTTCGTCGTAGTCTTGATGCGACGCCCCGCCGCCTCCGAAGAAGTCGTAGAAAGCAGCTCCGCCGCCGCCACCGCCGCCGAAGACTTCGCGGAAGACGTCGAAGGGGTCCTGAAAGCCGCCGAAGCCGCCCGCCTGCGAGTACGCCGCCCCGCCGCCCTGCGCGAACGCCGCGTGTCCGAACTGGTCGTACTTTGCGCGCTTTTCGGGGTTCGACAAAATTTCGTAGGCTTCGGAAACCTGTTTGAATTTTTCCTCCGCCGCCTTGTCGCCCGGATTGTGGTCGGGGTGGTATTTGAGCGCGAGCTTGCGGTATGCCTTTTTAATTTCCTGCTCGGACGCGTTTTTTTCCACGCCCAAAACTTTGTAATAATCTTCTTCCGCCATAAAAAATTACTCCCTGCCGCTCGAAACGACGACGCTCGCGGCGCGGAGCAGCCTGCCGTTGAACGTGTAGCCCTTGCGGACAACCTTTATTACGCCGTTTTCGGGAACGTCCACCGACGGCTCGTGCGAGACGCATTCCGACGTATTCGGGTCGAACGGCTTGCCCGCCGCCGCGATTTCCTCCACGCCGAAGTTCGCGAAGACTTTTTTAATCTGCGCGCTGACCATTTCGACGCCCGTGAGTATGTTTTTGGAATCGTCCGAGTTTTTCGCCGCGTCGATTGCCATGTCGAGGTGGTCGATTGACGGCAACAGCTCCTCGATGAGGGGTTGGAGGGCGAATTTTGCAAGCTCCTGCTTTTCGCGCTGGACTTTGCGGCGGTATGTGTCCAAGTCGGCGACGGCGCGCAGGTACAAATCCCTGTTTTTTGCGGCGTCCGCCTGCGCCTTGTCAAGCTCGCCCACAATGTCGGCCATGTTCATCGACTGCTCCTCCGCGGCCATGTCCTCCGCGGCGCAGGATTCGGGTGTCGTCTGTGCTGGCTCTTGCGTTTCCGTATTTTCGGTTGAAGTGTTTTTTTCCTTTTTCATAAAAATTCAAATGGCGTTTATCGTAATTTTCCGTTCAAACTTAACGCGTTTTCGCCTTTTTCAAAGTTTTTTTTCGAGCATGCCTCGCAGCCTTTCCATGCCGCCCGCCAAATCCGAAAATTCGCCGTCGAGCTGCGCCTCGTACAGGGCGGAGAGTATTTTGCCGAACTCGCGCGAAGGCTTCATGCCAAGCCCCTGCAAATGGCGCCCCATGACTATCGGCTTCGGAACGGAGTCGCGCACTTCAAGCTCGGCCGCGCGGGCGGAAATCCACTTGCCCTGCGGGGAGTCGTCTTTATATTCTCCCTCCCCGCGCCCGTTGCGGTCGGCAAAGTCCACGCGCACAAGCCTGTCTATCCGCCCCACTTTCCGCGCAAGGCGGCGAATGGCGGAGTCTCCCGCCTTAACGCGCCACAGGTCGAGAATCGCCATGTGCCGTTCTACGAGCGGCACGACCTCCTCAACGAGCGATTTTTCCCGCGTGAGCCGCGCCAGAAATTTGCGCGTGGGCTTCACGCCCAAAATGTCGTGCCCGTGCGAGTGGATTTTCCCGTCGTCGCCGAATGTCGTGCAAAGCGGTTTGCCAAAGTCGTGGCAGAGCACGGCAAGCCCCACGACCAAGTCCTCCCGCTCGTCGCCCGTTCGAGCCGACGCGTACGCGTCGAGCGCAAAGCCCGTGTGCGTGTAGACGTCGCCCTCGGGGTGCCAGTGCGAGTCCTGCGGGCAGCCGCTCGTTGCGGAAAGTTCGGGAAAATATTTCAGCCAGCCGCAGTCGCGCAGAAAATTCAGCCCGCGCGAAATTTTGCGCCCCTTCAAAATCAGTTTTTTCCACTCCCCGAAAACGCGCTCAATCGGCAGGTTTTCGAAGGGGATTTTCGAGCAAAGTTCGACCGTCTCGGGCGCGACCTCCATCGAAAACCGCGCCGAAAACTGCATCGCCCTAAGCACTCTCAGCGGGTCTTCCGAAAACCTGTCGGAGGTGTGCCGAAGTACCCCCCGCCGCAGGTCGGACTCACCCCCGTAGGGGTCTACTATTTTTCCGTCGAGCGGGTCGTACAAAACGGCGTTTATTGTGAAGTCGCGCCGTGCGCAAGCCTCCTCCGCCGACAGGTTCGGGTCGCACTCGATGTCGAACGCCCTGTGCCCCTCTCCCGTTTTGCGCTCGCGGCGCGGAATGCTTACGTCGATGTCGTAGCCTTTCAGAATCCAGACGCCGAAGCTCTTGCCGACTTTCTCTACGCGGAATTTCCGCGCGAGCATTTCCTCCAAAATCCGCGGCGGCAATCCGTAGACTTCTATGTCGAAGTCTTTGGGTGTCGCCCCAAAAAGGGCGTCGCGCACGCAGCCGCCGACAAAATACGCCCGACCGCCGAGTTCCCTCGCCGATTCGAATATGAACGCGCAAGCGTCGGCGTATTTCGGAGAAAGTTTAAGCATTTCCGATATCGTAGACCAGCAGTTTTCCGCCTGCGGGTTTCAGATAGTTTTCCACGAAATTTACGTGTATGGGGTGTTCGGCGTAGCGTTTAAGCCCCGCCGCGCCGTCCTCGAACGACACAACCAGCGCGTAGTCGAAAAAGTCGTCCACAACTGGGCGCGCGCTCGGAACGGGCGCGCCGATGTGCATGAACTTTACGCCGTCGATTTGTTTGAGCGTTTCAAGCCCTTCGAGTATGAGCGGTGCTTTCGACGCGTCGCGCGTGCGGAATATTACAACATGTGTTAGCATAGCATTTTCTATTTAAGATTGCCTTTTTGTACGCAAAACGAGCCGAATCAAAATTTTCGGCCCGCGCGCGGAAATGATTTTCCCCTCTATTTGGAGACTATCCTGAACAGTCTAAGACCCTTTGCGCCCTTCAAATCGAGCGTCGCGCCGTTGCGCTCCATCTTGATTCTTTCGGCGTCGGTGAGTTTCACCATCAGCGGCACGCCCGACGTAAATTCGCGCCGTTCGCCCGCCTGCATTGCGCCCGTATATAGCGGTTCGGGGTGTTTGCCGTCGTTCGTCTTAATGTCTTGGTAGACCAGAACGTATGTGTCGGCAAGAGCGGTCAGGGCAAGTTTGAGTTCGGGTGCGGAAACTTCGTTCATTGCCGCATTCGCCGCCGACGACACTGGCTGTGTTGCGATATTCCCGTTTATCGAAATGTCGGGGTTTTCCTCTGGGGCGCGTTTTGCGAACGTCGAGACTGCCAGAATTATCACGACTGCCGCCAGAATGACTGCGCCGAAAACGACCGCCATTTTGACGAACTTCTGCGAATTGTCGGGCGTGTCGGACTCCCTCTCCTCCTCCGCGTTGTCGAAAGATTCGAAGCGCGACTCCGTTTCCGACGGCGGCGGCGCAAACTCTTTCTGCGCCGATGTCGACACGTTTGACGCCACCGTCGCCATGCGCGACAAAATATTGACGCGCCGCCTGTCGTCGCCGCCAGCCGCCCGCGACGCCATTGCGTATTCGTCCAAAATCGCGTCCGCGTCGAGCTTCAAAAACGCCGCGTATATCCGCAAAAATCCGCGTTTGTATATCTCAGGAAGCTTATAGTTGAACTCGCCCGACTCCATGTTCTCTATGATGTCCGCGCGGAGTTTCGTGGCGTCGGCCGCGTCACGCACCGATATCCCCATCGCTGTCCTCGCCTGCAACAATTTATCTCCTAAATTCTTCATCGTACCCCAATCAAACTACATTCTCCCCCACATTGCAAGCCCCAAATAAGGCTGGAGCCTTAACGCCAACAGAGGGGGCTGCCGCCCCCAAAAGGCGGTTTTCGCTACCACGAAAAC
>OGFM01001283.1_pt1 | contig 16260 bp, 6 predicted proteins | sample 1570871 | NCBI WGS metagenome assembly OGFM01 (sample SAMEA2581957, study PRJEB24529) | metagenome | biome: Human gut stool | place: China | collected 2011
CCGAATCCGATGCCATGAGTAAAGATATGAAAAAACGAGGTTTCAAGTTCTTCGGAACTACGATTTGCTACGCCCATTTGCAAGCTTCAGGTTTTATCAACGATCATTTGACAGACTGTATTTGCCGGAAAGTTCCACAACAGAATTATTAACTCTGTTAACACTATCATCACCTTTTATCGGAAACCTCAATATGTCTTTTCCTCCTTTTCTTTTCGAGAAAAATAGCAACGATATGACAGCCGGGATTGAATTCAAGACTATAAGGGTATCTGTAATTCAATAGTTTCATGCATATATCTTGACTGAGCCGAAAAGAAAGAGATGTTCTGTTCCCAGATTGCATAACAAGACATTTTTTGGCTTTGTGAGAGCAGTTGCTCTCACCTTTTGGGGCATCTCTCACCTCATCTCTCACCCTTTAAACGCTTTATTCATCGGGGGAAAGTGATAAAAGATGAGAGCATGAGAGATAAAATGTGTTTTTTGCATTGATAGGAGTAGTCCCGAAAGTTAACGGCATAACTTTCGGAAACAATGGAAGAAACTTCCTAAACTTATGCTGTCAGTTTGTAAAAACCTCCCGTCGTGAAAGGGAAAATGTTCCGAGGAAAGACAACCTGTTTTATACGAATGTTCATGCGGCACTTCATGAACGTTCACGTAGGACTATATATACGTCCGCGTGAGGTTACACATATATATGTGGGAATCATCAATTTTTTGTTCATGTACAAAAACACAAGTTCCTATGCAAAAAAGATAAGGATGTTTTTTAAAAACATAAGTTCATTTTAAAAAAAGAACAAGACCTTTTTAAAAAACGAACTTATGTTATTTACCAACTTTTGCAAGCTAAATAACTTCTCTGCCAATCATCAAGATACACCTTCACCGGAAATCAAACTTCAGCCTGACAGGCACACTTAATTGTAACCGGCATTTTGCCCGAACTCTTCTTTATTGATAATGGCATCCAGTTGAGTCTGAGGAATAGGACGTAGCAAATGATGCTCTTTTATATTCACTTTCGCATCCGGATTGTATGCTTTTACTCTTTCCAGCAGCTTACCGGTACGCTTCAAATCGAACCAACGTTGCTGCTCTCCTCCCAACTCACGGGCCCGTTCATCCAAAATAAAATCCAATGTCAACTGTTCCGGCTTTATCTCCATGGCGGCTTCCTTGCCGGGAATAGCTGCTCTTCTCCTTACCTCATTGATATAAGATGTTCCAGAGGCATTATCGTTCAAGAATAATTCAGCCTCGGCAGCTATCAGATACAACTCAGCAAGACGAATGACCACACCATGTCTCACACTTCCCGTATAATTCACTGACTCACGAGACGGATCAAGAAATTTTTTGAAAGTCACATTCTGAACCCTATTCTTGACAGAGCCATCGGCATTGTAAACAAAATCCTTGTCTATGGTGATATAATCGTGTTTAGCTTCCTCTGCATCGGACACACTATATTTAGTAAAGAAAATAGCCGTATCTCCCGGTGAGATATAAGTACTGTTCGTATTGTTACAAATCCATGCCTGCTGGAACACATCATCATAACGGGCATCCATCTTTTCATCGAACAGGTTCAGATAATACAGCGTAGGCATATATCTGTTGAAACTGCGACCATATTCTATGGAGCGCGTAACAGGTTTCTTACCGTCTTTATCGAGTACCTGATCATAACACATCACCCACAACAGATGTGAAGGGTTATTACCCGGTGTCCTCCAAATGATGGGGTTCCCGTCAGGACCTTCTTCAATGGAAGTTCCGAATATCTCACTCTTTGTGTACATACAAACAAACACATTCTCTTTTACATCATTACATTTATAAATATCACAAAGGTCCGAATAATCTTCTGCCAAGCTATAACCATAATTGTTAATGACATTACGAGCATATTTCAACGCTTCCTCATAATTTTTATTATACAGATAAACGCGTGCCAGAAACGCTTCTGCCGCACCTTTGGTAGCACGCCCGTAATCGGAAGTGGAAACCGGTAATTTAGCCACCGCCTCTTTTAAATCGGCTATAATCTGAGTATAAAAATCCTCTTCGGACGAACGGTAAACGTAACCTGACGGCTCGGTACATTCTTCTGTCGTTAAATAAACACCTCCCCATGTCTCTACAATATGCCATAGATAAAGAGCCCGCAAGAAATAGGCTTCCCCCATACGGATATCTTTAACCGAAGCTGAAAGTTCAGAGCTAGGCAAACGGTTCAAGGCAGTGTTACAAGTATTCAATGCCGAATACAAACGTTCCCACTCTTTAGTTATCGCATTGCTGGAACCTTGTAATGACGAGTTATAATCGGAAAGCTCAGCTTCGGCACAACCATTTCCCCGGGTAAATATATCCGTTCCCAACTCTGTCATTGATGTGGCATATTCCTGTCCATACCAAAAACGCAACGGTGTGTAACATGAGTTAATCAGAGCTTCCGCACCCGATTCGGTTTTATAAAAAGTATCAGCGGTCAATCCGCTGGGATTTTCCTCTGTCAGGAAATCATTACATGAGCTCAAGGTTGCCGCCATACAGCTGAGCAAACACCATTTATATAATTTATTCATACCTGTTCGCTTGTTTAGAAATCAACATTAATACCAAATACTGCTTGTTTTGTCATCGGATAGCTCAAGGAGCCTCCTCGTTCGGGATCATAATTGTCTAAATGACTGAAAGTAAAGAAATTCTTTAATGAACAATAGATACGGATATTAGAAGCATGAATCTTCCCGATCCATGATTTAGGCAACTGATATCCCAAAGTGATTTCTTTAATCTTCAAATACGAACCATCCACGTATCCCAATGCATCTAATTTGGAAGAATCCGAATAACTTTTTTCCGGACGGGGAAATTCGTTAGTAGGATTCTCCGGAGTCCAATAGTTTACTTTAATACCCGGATCTCCCTGAATACGGTATGAGCCGTAACCGTTGGCTTCCGAATGTAACATTTGCCCTTGTCTCCAATACATGAAAACGCGCAAATCAAAGTTCTTGTATTTGAATGTATTGTTCAACCCCATTACGAAATCGGGAGTTTCCGAGCCCAAGATGATACGGTCATTATCATTGTCTATTGAACCATCCTTATTCTGGTCCTTTATTTTTATACGTCCCGGCTTCTCACCATACTTAGCTGCTTCCGCGGCCTCGTCAAGCTGCCAAATACCGATTTTCCCCAATCCATAATGTGTCTTGATGGAATGCCCTACAAACCAACCGTTACTGATATCACGGTCAGTTCCATCTGCCAGCTCAGTAATTTTCTCTCTGTTCAAAGTAAATGTATAATCGGTATTCCAAGAGAAATCCTTTTGATTGAAATTTTGGGTATTAATAACTAATTCCACACCTTTATTCTCAGTTTTTCCTACATTATCCCATGCCAAAGAATATCCGGTAGAACTAGGTACTTTCTTCTGCATCAACAAATCTGATGTCTTTTGTTGATAAATATCCAATGAACCACTGATACGGTTATTGAAGAAACCGAAGTCAATACCGATATTAGCCGTTGCTGTTTTTTCCCAGCCCAGATTATAATTCGGTGTCAAAGCTGGATAGTAGCCATAGGCTCCGTTTTCCGTATTATTTATGAGATAAGCATACATGGTCTTTCCCAATCCTCCCTGAGTCTGATAGGCAGAAACAGCACTGTTTCCCGAAATACCATAACTCAGCCGAAGTTTCAAATTGGAAAGTTGTTCTACGTTCTTCAAAAAATTCTCTTCATTCATACGCCAAGCCAAAGCCACAGATGGGAAGACCCCCCACTGATGATCTTTTGCCAATACAGATGAACCATCCTGACGCAAAGTCACAGTCATCAGGTATTTCTCATTGAATTTGTAGTTGATACGCCCAAAGAAAGATGCCATAGTGGTTTGTACATAACTGCTGGATATCTGCTGACTATCCTGCAAACCACCCAAATTATAAAACAACATAGTGGATGAAATAAGGTTATGCCCCGCACCCTTATATTCCTCGGCCACATTTTTATATAATGCGTTACCAGCCATCAGACTCAGATTATGTTTTCCTAATGTGAACGAATAAGCCAATGTATTTTCCCACGACCAATTGACGTCACTATGATTGGTAGCATCCGCCAACGAATAATTTCCCGCTCCGTCTAACGTATATGTATCAGCAAAATGTCCTGTACGGATATCTTTCTTGTCAAAGCCAAAAGTAGAAGTCAGTGTCAAGTCCTTGATAATGTTCCAGGTAGCCCCTACATTCCCCACCAAATGGCTGGTCAGCCGGTTATTTTTATAGGCTCCGGAAACTTCTTCGGCTATGGGGCTAATGGTCTGCCCATCATTAAAAGGAAGCACATTGATAGAACCATCTTCATTATATACATCTCCATAGGGAGCGTAATAAATAGAACGGTTGAAAGGATCACGTCGGATATTCTGATCCAAATAGGTATATACCACATTGGCATTCAATTTCAAGTTATCAGTGAGCTTATGCGATAAGGATAAGGTTGCATTATAACGGTCCATATCATCCATCTTCACCAAACCGTCTTCGGACATATATTCAAAAGCCAGATTGAATGTTGTTTTCTCCGTACCATTTGAAATATTGACAGAATGGGACATCTGGCTACCCGTTTGCATCAGCATATCCACCCAGTCTACATTTTGATTGGATTTTACCGCATCATAAGCAGAACCAAAAATTTTGGCATCATCTTCAGGACCTCCCCACTGGCCGTCCGTACGATAAGCCTCTCTCTTGAAGTCGGCCCATTCGGACAAATTCATTCTATCGGGATAAGCAGCTACGGAATTGATGGAATAATAACCGTTATATGAAACCTTGGTCTTGCCTACAGCCCCTTTCTTTGTAGTGATCAAGATAACTCCGTTAGCACCGCGAGAACCATAAATAGCGGTGGAGGAAGCATCCTTCAGAATTTCCATGGATTCTATGACATTGGGATTGATATCAATATCTGTCCCATAGGGCACTCCGTCTACAATAATCAGCGGAGCATTCGAAGCGTTCAATGACCGATTACCGCGAATGGAAAAGGACAAGCCCGAACCTGTCTGACCACTTGATTTAGTCATATCCAGTCCAGCCACTTTCCCTTGCAGGCTTTCCAAAGCATTCGTCGTAGGAACAGCAATAATGTCCGCTTGCTTGATGGAGGTCATAGAACCGGTCAAGTCCCGTTTCTTTACAGTACCATAACCAATGACTACCACTTCATCCAATTCTTCCGTATCTTCTTTCAAAATTACCTTTACCGGAGTTCCCGGCTTAATGACAGCCTCTTGTGAAAGCATACCGATATAACTGATTTCCAATTTTTTCGTGTCCGCAGGGACCGACAAGGAGAAATTCCCCTCGAAATCGGTAATGGTTCCTATAGATGACTTCCCCGCCACTTTCACATTAGCACCGATGACAGGCTCACCGGTACTGTCTAGAACTGTACCTGTTACGGTAACATTTTGTGCATAAACATTCCCGACACTCATCACCAGGAATGAAAGCACAAACAAAATAAACCTACTTTGTTTCATGTTCTTCATTGTTTTCATTTATAGTATCATTTAAAGTTTTTAGCACTGCAAAGATGAATAAAAACAAAAACCGGATATTGCATTATTCAGTCTAAGATTTATAAAATCCGGTTTGAGAATAACAAAAACAGAGTTATCCGAATATAAATCGATTTAGGCTAACAGGAGGGAATCTGAAAATCCCGGCATTCTGTCTTTTTGCCATTCTAAACATAATGAAGAATCCGAATACACACACTATTTTGCGTTAACAGATTCTTCATTACATTCAAAAGACCAAAGTAAAAAGGGTAATGCAATATAGCTTTTTGAAGCTTTCTTATTTTTCCTATTCTATTTCACTTATAGAAAAAAGAGTATTTCTACGCTCCATCCGCACATTTTCTCCAGTTAGCTGACATGATGATTCCAAACGGATATCAGAAGATGACGCACCTATTTTAAATGTATATTGACCACCGGCTATAGTCCATCCATTATTTGCATAATAAGCCATTTGCTGAAGAGAAACCTTAAAACTTATTATTTTCGATTCGCCGGGGTTCAAATTCACACGGGCAAACCCTTTTAGCTGTATAGGTTTGAGAAATTCCGAGGAAGTAGGAGACAGATAAAGTTGCACAACTTCAGTACCTGCACATTTTCCTGTATTTTTCACCTTACAGCTAACCTCAATCAAATCATCAGTTGTTTGTGCAGTAGACGGAACTTTTATATCACTATATTCAAAGGAAGTATATGAAAGCCCAAAACCAAACGGATAAGCTATTCTTTCTTGGAATTCACCATTGTTATAACAATAAAGTTCTTTATCTTCAGTCTTAGGATAGCTAACGCATAATTTTCCGGACGGATTGACATTGCCTAACAAAATATCAACAACAGCATTTCCTCCTTCTTCGCCCGGATACCACGCTTGCAGAATAGCTGAACAACCTGCTTCTACTTCGTCAATCACTTGTGGACGTCCACCAAACATAACCAGAACAACCGGTTTACCTGTAGCAATCAGTTCTTTTAAAAACTGTTCCTGATCTCCCGGCAAACAGATACCTTTACGTTGCCGAGCCTCTCCGCATAAGGTAGGATTCTCTCCTAATGCAGCAATAATCACATCACTTTCCGAAGCTACATTTATGGCAGCCTGCCAGTTAGTAGAATCGGATGATTCCATTAACATCATATTCAAGCGTTCAGTTCTAGGATCTCCTTCACGGATAATGGAAGTCTCATTTTTTGCACTCCAATCACATCCGCGTTCATAGTCCACAGTGAATCTACCATTCGCCTTGTGCTTAAAAGCATCATATACAGAAACAATTTTAGGACTGTCAGGGTCTATTTTTCCTCCCCACCAGAATGCCTGCATAGACTGATATGTATAATCTCCTAACATACACCAATATGTATTTGCGTTCGGCCCTACCAAAGCTATTTTCCTATATTTGCCAGAGAGGGGCAATACATTGTTATTTTTTAACAAGACAATGGATTGACATGCCAAGTCATAAGAAGTTTTACGATATTCGGGGCAATCCAAATCCAAATTTCCTGTTGCATAAAGCTTCCGGTCTGTAGATAATAAGCCCAGACGTGCTTTCAACATTAATGCACGTTTTACCGCAATCTCAAAATATTTCTCATTAACCAAACTGTCTCCTATTAATTCGGGCAGATATTTATAACAGTTATTTGATGGTAATTCAATGTCATTACCTGCGGTTAGAGCCTCAACAGCCCGTTGTTTCAAGATATCAGGATTTCCTTTTTGACTAGCATATCCTACTGCCCCATAGTCACTGACCACTACTCCGTCAAATCCAAGATATCCACGTAATATTTTATTCAGAAGAGTATCGCTGGATACGGCTTGTTCACTACGGAACCGGCCATAGGATGTCATCAAGACCTTACATCCCGCCTGTCGTATCATAGCTTCGTGTGGCAAAAGCACTTCCTCATAAATTTCTTTCCAACTCAAAGAAGAGCCTCCACCATATCCCAAAAAATGCTTGGTGCACGCAGCAACTCCATTTTTCAATCCTTTCTTCTGCAGACCTTCCACAAAAGCGACTCCCATAGCTGCACTAAGATACCCATCTTCACCATAGGATTCTTCTATACGTGGCCAATGAGCGGTACGTATGAGATCGACCATGGGTGACAAAGCAAGAGTAGCGCCAACAGAGCGCATGACTTCCGCCGTTTGTTCCGTTTTTACTGTAGCCAGTTCCGGATTCCATGTGCAGGCTATACCCAATTGTTGGGGATAAACGGTCGCTCCTTTGGCAGCCAGTCCGGTAATGGCCTCTTCGTGAAATATGGCTGGTATACCTGAGGGAGTCTCATGTATCAGATAATTTTGAAGATCACGCACAAAATCACGCAGTTCATTTGGTTCCATATCTAAAGCGCAAGCATATTGACAAATATGCCCTATACCGTCAGATATCTTCTCTTTACACTTTTCTAATGACAGTTTTCCATCCTCCATTATTTCTTTCGGACGAATACCATACAATTGTGCAACTCTTTCGGCTTGTGTCATCCTACTATAAAGCGTATCTACTTGCAGGCTCATTTCCCGAATGTCGAAATCCTCAATTGTTTTTTCATGGGTTTTAGAAGTACAACCGATAAATCCTAAAGATATTAGTATAAAACAGTAAATTGATATTTTTTTCATATTTGAATTTATATCAGAAAATATTCTTGTAAAATCAAAGACAACTTGAAATAAAAGTATAAGTCTGTCCTGCTTCAGTAGCTACATCATATAAATAAGAATCTTTCAATTCCACTCCTTTCAATGGAGCTTTCTCACTAACCAGCGGACGACTGATTTCTTGCTTTTCAAACAAGGGATTAGGATTATCTCCTTCCGCTTTAACCAATGTCATACCATCCATCGCCAAAGTATTGTGCACACGTAAGCGAAGATTACCACCGATAGTAGATTTGATAATTGCCGACTCTACCTTGCCGTCTTTCCATTTCAGAGAAACGATTTCGAAACCACCACGTGCACGAAGCCCCCTAATCTCTCCATTTTTCCAGGTATCAGGTAAAGCAGGAAGTAAATGAACAGCCCCATCATGGCTCTGCATCAACATTTCAGCAATTCCGGCTGCACAACCAAAATTTCCATCAATCTGGAAAGGCGGATGAGCATCGAATAAATTTGGATAAGTACCTCCTCCCTGACCTTTCTGTACTTCAGGAGAAACAAAATTCAACTGATTGGCAATCAACTTAAATGCATGATTCCCATCCAAACATCTTGCCCAAAAACAGACTTTCCATCCCATAGACCAACCAGTAGAAGGATCACCACGCTGTATCAATGTATTACGGGCAGCTTCAAAAAGTATAGGTGATGAATAAGGAGAAATTTGATAACCGGGGAAAAGTCCCCATAAATGAGAGATATGACGATGATGGTCATTAGGGTTATCCCAGTCTTCGAACCACTCTTGCAACTGTCCGTATTGCCCTACTTGCATGGGAGGAAGTTGCCTTTTTAATGACAGAATGGTATCACAGAATTGCTTGTCCAGATTCAAAATCTGTGCTGCTGAACGAGTATTTGAAAATAAATCGGATACCAACTGATTGTCCATCGTGATACCTGCAAACAGATTGGCTTTCCCTTTCCAAATACTAGGCGAATTCTCTGGAGAGTTACTAGGAGTGACTACCAGATAACCGGTATTGGGATCTCTTACTAAAAAATCAACAAAAAATTCTGAAGCACTCTTCAGAATAGGATACACGGAAGCCAGGTATTCCTTATCACCCGAATAGAGGTAACGGTCCCACAAATGTTGACATAACCACGCATTACAGGTAGGCCACGGTCCACAATAAGCCCTATCTACAGCACCATTCATACGCCACAAATCCGTATTGTGATGCAATACCCATCCCCGGCAACCATACATCTCCCGGGCAGCCTCCTGACCGTTCTCATACAATTCTTTCACCATTTGTAGGAAAGGCTCATGCATCTCACGCAAATTGGTAACTTCGGCAGGCCAATAATTCATTTCCGCATTGATATTGGTGGTATAACGGCATTTCCAAGCAGGATTTAGTTTCTGATTCCAAATACCTTGTAAATTAGCAGGTTGTCCTCCCGGCTGAGAACTGGAAATAAGCAAATAACGACCGAACTGAAAATAAAGAGCAACCAGATGGGGATCATCGGAAATAGCGAATTCTTTTATCCGGACATCAGTAGGTTTATCAGCCTGCGAAGTGCGTCCCAAATTCAGAGATACACGGTTATAGTATTTTTGATATGCACTGATATGAGCCTGTAAAGCTCGGGCATAATTCTTTCCGGCATTCTTCATGGATACCTTATTACGCCCGGATGGATTTCCGGATATATCCTTATAATTCACAAAATTAGTGGCCATGGCGATATAAATAGTAGCACTATTAGCATTAGTCACGGATAATAATGTATCTCCTGCCACACTCTTTCCACCCTGTAAATCTAACTTCAAATCTGCACGGAAACAAATAGAACCTTTTGTGAAATCGTCTCCTTTAGTTGTGCCTTCCAAAATCAAGGCATTCTTTCCAGAAACGGTAACATCCACCTTCTGAGGACAAGTCAGGGAAGCGGAAAAAGTAAGTTTTCCCGGTTGAGAAGCAGTAAGGCGGACAATGACCAGCTGGTCGACAAAAGAGGTAAAGACCTCACGCTTATAATCTATTCCATTTACAGTATAAGCAGTCGTGGCTACAGCTTTTTCCAAATCCAATTCACGACGGAAGTTTGTATAATTTTCATGACTAGGAAAGTCCAGACGCAAGCTGCCCACTGTCTGATATGGCATCCCGAAACCGTTCTTGGAGAGGATTTTTTCACCTGCCAACGCTTGAGCTTCAGGATATCTACCAGCAAAAATTAACTGACGGATGGTCGCCAACGCTCCTTTAGCCTCAGGATTATAATTTTTATAAGGAGAACCTGCCGATACTGTTTCCTCATTCAATTGAATCTCTTGCTTCACATTTGTTGCACTAACTAATGTATGTCTGATTATCAATAAATTGCAAACCAATAATAGAGGTATAGGTAATGGTTTAGAAACCACCTATCTTCATCATTTTGCATGATTCTCAATCATTTCAAATAGCTCAATGCGAAAATAACACTATTTCTTGGATTAACCAAATTTCGATTATCAAATTCATCCAAATTCAGCAAATTACGGGCTATGGTTGTCGAAATTTATATTTCAATCCATATTCTTCAAGTTTGCTGTATAGTGTTGTCCGTCCTATCCCAAGCAGTTCAGCTGCGACACTCCGGTTACCGTTTGCCTGTTTCAAAGCACGCAATATCCGCTCTTTTTCCTCCGTGTCATTGTGCAAGGCGAAGCTGACAGGAGAAGTCGGTTTCGTCACGGTAAGTTCCAGATATTCTTTCGTGACCACACCTTCTTGAGCCTGCAACACCGCACCCATGATTTTCTGCCGAAGCTCGCGCACGTTGCCCGGCCATGAATTGGTCAGCAACGCTTTCCGTGCTTCGGAGCTGAATCCGCTAACCTTGCACTCCAATTCATTGTTGGCAATCTCGCGGAAGAACTCCGCCAGCGGCATGATGTCCTCCTGACAGTCACGCAATGGCGGTACGGTTATCTCGAAGTCGTGCAGACGGTACAGTAAGTCCTGACGGAAACGCTTTTCATTGACCGCCTTTTCCAGATTCTCGTTGGTGGCTGCGATGATACGGACGTTGAAACTTCTATCCGTTTTATCACCAACGGGACGGTATCGCCGCTCTTGTATGGCACGCAGAAGCATCTGCTGGGTTTCCAGTGCAAGGTTGCCCACCTCGTCCAAAAACAGCGTGCCGCCTTCGGCTTCATGGAAATATCCTTTCTTGGCACTGTCCGCACCGGTGAATGCGCCTTTGACGTGTCCGAAAAATGCCGATGGAGCAAGCTCTTTGTTTAACGATCCGCAGTCCACAGGCACAAACGGTTTGCCAGAACGCTTGCTTTTGTCATGCAGATGGTGGGCGATATGCTCCTTGCCCGTGCCGTTCTCACCGAATATCAGTACGCTCATGTCAGTTGGTGCTACCAGCCTTATCCGGTGCATGATTTTCCGGAAGGCTGAACCGTCACGAGCAAACACGGGCATACGGCTCCGTCCGACATTGCGTTCTTTCAATATGGTGCGGAGTAATGGGACAAGTTTGTCCTCCACAAGCTGTTTGGGTATATAATCCAGCGAGCCGAGTTTCATACTTTCCACAGCCGTATGCACTTCGGCATAGTCGGTCATAATGATGAACGGCTGCGTCATGCCTTCCTTGCGCATCCAACGAAGCAGGTCGATACCGTTGCCGTCAGGTAAGCGAAGGTCTGAAACCACTATGTCACCGTCAGCGGCTTGTTGCAGATGTTTCTTCGCTGTCAAGAGGTGGAAAGCCTGCACTGTACGGAATTTCTCACGTGCCAGCAGGTTGCAGACAAACTCGCAATATACGATGTTGTCCTCCACCACGATGATTTTTGTTTTATCCATTTTCGTATTTTCTCCTTTCTTCTTTTGCCAGCCGGATTATCTCCGAACCCTTATCCAATACGGCAGTCACGGCTTTGTTCAATGCTTCATAGTCGGGAGCGGCACTTCCATGAAGCTGTTTATAAAGTTCCCTTAACGGCTGGTCGGCACGGAGTATCTCCCACGAGCTGCGCAGGTGGTGTGTAAGGGCGTCCAGCTCCTGAAGGTCTTTCCGTTGTTTCGCCTCCCGAACCGCCTGCATTTCCTTCTCGGTTTCCGTAATCAGTTTCTCCAGCATGACGGATTCATTGCCGTAGGATAGCAGGGATGTGAAATCCGGCTTTTCATTTTGTGCCGCATTCATGGCACATTTATTTGAAATCTCCATCAGTTCAGATATGGAGAACGGCTTGAACAGGCATTCTGTGAATCCATGTTCTATAAGTTCCTCTTTGCCGCAACTGCCCGAAGCTGTTATCACGACTACCGGGATATCCCTTGAATTGCCAACGTTGGAAGTGCGCAACAGTTCCAGCAACTCGAAACCGTTTATATCCGGCATATTCAGATCCGTCAGCAGCAGACTATATTCGTTCCGACGTATCATTTCCATCAGCTCCGCAGCATCGGTGCAGGTATAGCAGTGTATTCCCTCCTGTGCATACATTTCTTTCAGCATCAGAAGCAGCACTTCGTCATTGTCGATGGCAATAACATTATGGAATGTACGGATATGATGAATCTGTGTTCTATTTATCTGTTCCGGCAGTTCCTCAGCTGTCTGCATGGGTATTTCCACTGTGAAACGGCTACCTTTACCTTTTTCGCTCTCCAGCCGTACTGTACCGCCGAGCATTGCCACGATACGCTGCACGATGGACAATCCCAGTCCGAAGCCGTCTTTTGTGGCGGCGTTTGACAGACGTTCAAACGCACCGAATATACGTTGTTGCTCCTCTTCGGTCATGCCCGTTCCTGTATCTTTGACGATTAGCTTCAGCAAACCGTTATCATACCCCATTGTCAGAGAAACGCCACCGTTCTCAGTGAACTTGATGGCATTTGACAGCAGGTTATTTCCAATTTGTAGAATACGTTCCTTATCGGTCAAGACAACAGCATCCGTGTGATTCGTCACAGTAAGAGCAAGTCCCTTGTTTATGGCAATTGGCATAAACTCTGATTCGAGCGTATGCGCTATTGATGAAATCCTACACGTGGAGAAATTAGGCTGTTCCTTGCCGTCGTCCAGCCGGAAGAAACTCAGAAGAGTATTAAGCATTTCACGCATACGGTCGGAGGATTGCTGAATATTTCGGATATACATCCCGGTTTTATCCGCATTGAAGTTTTTTTGTATCAGTCCGGCATAGCCCGTTATTGCAGTCAGCGGTGTGCGTAATTCATGGGTAATGGTATGTACGGCTTTCTTGCGGGAGGTTATCAGTGCCTCGTTTCGCTTTGCCATTTGTTGCAGTCGCTCGATTAAATCTGCGGTTTCCTGTTTATATCGCTTGATGCGGTTGGCATTTCGGTGTATGATGATATATGATATGACCAGTAGCAGTATAACGAACCCTGTCAAGCCCCCAATCTGAATGAACGACCGTTCCCGCATGGCTGTTATCTCGGCTTCCCGCTTTTGTAGGTCAGTTTGTACTTTCCCGTCTATTTGAACAACCAGTCCTTGCAGTTGCCTGTTAAGTTCCGCATTTCGTGCGGCAAGGCTATCGGCATGAACCGATAAGCGGCGGCTTTGTGCCTGTTGTTCGGTTCTCATATTCCGGTTAAAGGAACGGTGCATCGTGGTAGTCACAGTTGGTTTCGCTTCTTCCTTTTTGCCGAAGATGCCCAAGAAACCTTTGCGCTTGGACTTCTTGGGCTGTTCCTGTACACTCTTCTGCACGATTACAGGTACTTGACTGGTTATCTTATCGTTGATGGCTTGTTGTTGTTCAAGTATTTGAACGATTTGGCACATCTGCCGTTCCTTATCTTCGAGAAGATGGCGTACGCTGTCTATACGCTCTGCCGGATAGGTAGCTTTGAAACGGCAGAGCATACTATCCATTGCCATACGCTGTGCATGGTAATGTTCGATATCTTTATCGTTCCATTCCAGTATTGTTTCACCAAATAGAGAAAATTTTATCATTTGAATATTGATATTGTTTATCTCTTTTCGGAACTCGTCTATTTTTTTATTGTCAAGTTCTAATGCTTCTATCTCCTGCCATTCATAGAAGCTATTATATGCTATACATCCGATAAGAACGGAGATAAGTATATACCCCAACCGTATTGTCTTATAGAAATTCCTGGATCGTTCCATTATTTTGATGATACTGATTTTTCAAACATGAATAAAAGTTTATCCTTTTCTTCCATACGGGTATTATCAGAATAACCGCCTTTTGTTATTTGATACCCACACGGCTTAACCATAAAAGTGCCTAAGCCTTTAGTGTATGAACTTACTTCTGAAGCATAGTCTTTACTTGTATTTAATGGAACTTTCCCTTCAATAAGACACCACTCTTTATTACAACTGATACCTTTAATCTCAGACATCATTTTTTGCAGATCTGTAATAGCTTTGGAACTTGCTACTTGTGGTATCTGTAACTCAAAATAGAGCATCGGTTCGAGAATATCCACTCCTGATTGTTGCAAAGCCAACCTGAAGACATAAGGAGACAATTGTCTAAAATCGGCAGGGGTACTTATCGGACTATAATAAAGGGCATAAGTAAAGGTTACTTTCAAATCCGTCACTTCCCATCCATGCAATCCCGATTGGCAAGACATACGGATTCCTTCAAAAACGGCATTTTGAAAAGAATGGTTCAGATAACCAAAGGAGATTTCACTTTCGATTTGCACCCCTGACCCTATCGGTAAAGGTTCCAGAGTCAGTCCTATTGAGGCCCAGTAAGGGTTGGGAGGGACTTCGATATGGATAATCTTATTCACCTTCTTTTTAGGTCGTTCTTTGTAGATAGTCTTGATTTCATCAAAATGGGTCTTTACGGAGAATCGTTCTTCCAGCAATGTTTGTATGATTTCTTTTTGGGTTAAACCATATAACGAGATTTCCAATTCATCACTATATGAATTTATGGAAAAGGACAGAGACGGGTCTTCAATAAACAATACATTTAGAGCGGATATCAACTTGCTTCTCTCTTCGGGCTTGTCTGGTCGGACAGAAGATTTGAGGGCGGGATGCTGATGAGATAATCCTTGAATCAGACAAGGTTTAACACCTAAATAATCTCCGATTCTTAATTCTTCTATATCTTCTATAATTGCGATATCATTAGCAACCACTTCATCAACATTTATCTCTTTGCCCTGATAAATGGTTTTTAGATTTTTAATCTTGATGAATTTTTCCGAATCATTGACTTTTATAACGGTTCGAAGTCTCAGACTTCCGTCAATAATTTTTAGAAAACTTCTTTTATGCCCTTTGGGGGCATGTTCTATTTTATAAAGATAAGCTGAAAGTCTATTTGGGACTGATGCCGGAGGAAATATAAAAGAAATGATGGCGTCTAACAACTCATTGATGCCAATATTGCACATTGCTGATCCATGCAAGACCGGATAGGCTTTGGCTTTTGCCACAAGAGCGATTATCGCATTCCAATAATCTGCCGGTAAGATTTCTTTATCCGCCAAATATAGTTCTAATATATCGTCGTCATGGTTGCATACAAATTCTTTGTGTTCTGCCCTTATATCTGTTGAGGTGCAAATCGGGTAAACTACTCCATCGACAACCGTTTGCATAAACAAGACGTCTTGCGACAGATTTGTTTTTATGTCCAGATATAAACGCTCAAGATTTACGCCGGCACGATCAATCTTATTGATAAATATAATTGTCGGGATTTGCAGTTTTTGCAAAGTCTTGAACAGCAACTTTGTTTGTGCTTGTATGCCTTCCTTTGCCGATAATATGAGGACTGCTCCATCAAGCATTTTGAATGTCCGCTCCACCTCTGCAATAAAATCCATGTGTCCCGGAGTGTCAATGATATTGCATTTCACACCATTCCAGATAATAGATGTCGTAGCAGCCCGAACAGTAATTCCTCTACGTTTCTCTATATCCATAGAGTCCGTTATGGTGTCACCAT
>OGFM01001292.1_pt1 | contig 16193 bp, 11 predicted proteins | sample 1570871 | NCBI WGS metagenome assembly OGFM01 (sample SAMEA2581957, study PRJEB24529) | metagenome | biome: Human gut stool | place: China | collected 2011
CAATACGCGGAAAACAGCCAGAGAATTAAAACGTTCGAAAAGGCCGGAATCAGGGTTGTCGTTTTGGATTACCACGCGATGACAACCGCTAACCATACCTTGAGTACCGAGATTCTCGGTAAACTCCTTGGTCGAGAAAAGATTGCCGAAGCCCAGAACAAAACTTATAAAGAAGCTCTTGATCACGTTTATTCGACGATTGCCAAACTTCCTCAGGATCAGTTAGGCACGAAGGTTTATATGGAGACTGCCAGCAAGGGGTTGGCTCAATACGGCAATTCGTACAATAAAGATGTGCTTTGGGGCGCCATCCTCAAAAATATCAAAGCAGCAAATCTTGCCGAAAACTCTCCTCAGCCTTACATGGCTCTCGACAGGGAGTATGTGATTTCTCAAAATCCGAAAGTTATTTTCATCGGCGGAAGTATTTGGCGCAATAAATCCGAGGGAGATCAGATGCGGATGGGCTTTACCGTCCCCGAATCTCAGGCTCAGGAAAGATTGGCCAATTTTACAAAGCGCCCGGGCTGGAACATGCTCGATGCCGTCAAGGAAAAACGTGTCTATGGGGTAGATCACGGCAGTTTAAGGAACATGGCTGACTACACCTTCACGCAGTACATGGCAAAGGTTCTTTATCCGGAAGCTTTTAAAGATATCGATCCTGTCGGTAACTTGAATAACTACTACAAGACCTATTTGCCTGAACTCAAGTACGACGGAACCTTCATGATCCATTTGAATCAGAAATGAGCTCAGAAGATCTCATTGTCCGACAGTACCGAAACAGGATCCGCAAAAGGGTCCTGTCTACGCTGGTCGGTTTAATTTTGTGTGTCTTAGTCATTTTGGACATTCAAATCGGCTCCTCGTCTATCGTCTTGAAGGACCTGATTGAGGCTGTTCTCGAGGGACCTGAAGGAGGATCTTCCGCCTCTTTTATTGTTTGGGAGATCCGCCTGCCGATGACATTTACCTGTCTCTTTGTGGGTGCCTCCCTGAGTTTGGCCGGACTTTTGATTCAAACGATCACGAATAATCCTCTTGCCAGTCCGTATACGCTGGGTGTGACAGCAGGAGCGAGTTTCGGAGCGGCCATCGCTATTACGACCGGTTTTGCGCTATTCGGGCAGATTTGGCTCGGCGTTTCGCTGGCCGCACTTGTCATGGCGCTGACGGTATCAGCCTTCATCTTTTATCTAGGTAGTAAGCGCTCGCTTACAGCAACGACGCTTATTCTTGTGGGCGTCATTATGAATTTCTTCTTTCAGGCGCTACAGCAGTACCTGCAGTACCGAGCTTCTCCCGAAATCGCGCAAATTATCTCCGGCTGGACATTCGGCAATCTTCAGAGATCTTCTTGGATCAGCACCGGCGTTTCCTCGACGTGCTGGACGATCGTACTTCTGATCTCTTTTTGTTATTCGTGGAAACTCACCGCGCTCAGCGACGGAACCGAACGAGCTCGCGGTCTCGGCATCAATACGGATCAACTAAGGATGTTTGTCTTTACGGTGAGTTCCGTTCTTGTCGCCTCAGCCGTGGCTTTTATCGGTACAGTAGCGTTTGTGGGCTTAATCTCGCCTCACTGCGCCAAACTGCTTTTAGGCGAAGATCAAAGATTTTTGATTATCGGATCCTCCATGGTCGGAAGCGCGCTTATGCTTGCCGCATCGATCATTTCCAAACTGATGTCTGAAGGAGCGACGCTCCCTGTGGGAATTGTGACTTCGATCGTCGGTGTCCCGTTCCTGTTTTTCCTTCTGCTGAGATCACGGGAGTAGTGATGCTGAAACTGAAGATCGACGGTTTATCCTGTTCTATTAAGAGCAAAGAGATTCTTAAGGACATCACAGTGTCCTTTCAGCAGGGCGAAATGGCCGCTGTACTGGGGCGAAACGGCGCCGGAAAGACGACATTTATTCGCTGCATCGCGGATTTGATTCCTCATCAAGGCAGCATTGTTCTGGAAGAGGACGGCAAGAAGCTCGATCGCTCTTCAATTGCGTATTTACCGCAGCTCGAAAAGATAACCTCTTCGCTGACGACCTTTGAAACGATTCTTCTCGGACTGACCAAAAAATTAAGCTGGAAAGTCTCGGAGGCTCAGCTTGCAAAAGTCTCTCAAGTCATCCGAGAGCTGAAGCTGGATACCTTTGCCAATACATCGGTGCGAAGTTTGAGCGGAGGGCAGAAGCAGCTTGTTTTCTTAGCTCAGTCGTTTGTCTCCGAGCCCAAGCTGCTTTTGCTTGACGAGCCGACCAGCGCATTGGACGTTCGTCATCAGCTTGTTGTGATGGAGACCGTACATCGTTACTGCAAGAAGAGAAATGCAATCGCTCTTTACGTGATCCATGACTTAATGCTGGCTTCTCGTTTCAGCGATGCTGTGCTGTTTCTTCATAACGGTGTGGCGCATGCTTTCGATACCCCCGAAGCCGTTCTTAACTCTGCAACGATTGATCCGATTTATCAGATTGAAAGCCTGATTGAGAAGAACAGCAGGGGGCTTACGACTATGACGCCGATTAAACCTTTGTAGACCGCCATGAATAATTTAGAAAAGATCAGAGAGTATTGGAACACCCGTTCGGAAGGCTATCGCCAACAGGTTGAGAAAGAAAGAGAAGAGCACAAGGATGAGTTCTACAAAGAGTATTTCCGGCAGATACCCGAGGGCTCAAAAGTGCTGGATATCGGGTGCGGCCCGGGATTCTTTTCGCTTCTCTTGGCCTCTCTCGGCTTGAAAGTGACCGCGGCCGATTACTCCGAAGGGATGTTGGAAAAAGCAAAAGATTTGCTTAATCGAAACGGCTATCACAATGTCGAATTCTGCCGAGCTGACGCACAGCATCTCCCGTTTGCGGATGCTTCTTTTGATGCGGTGGTCAGCAGAAACCTTGTCTGGAATCTTGAAGATCCGGGGGCTGCATACAAAGAGTGGCTGAGAGTGCTTAAACCCGGCGGAAAGCTTTTTGTTTTTGACGGCAACCACTACTGCTATCTTTTCAACGAAGATTATGCTTCCATCCAACCGAAAGTGAACGAGTCAAGTAATCACGTTCTTCTTGGAGTCAAAACGAATGTGATTGATGACATAGCGCGTGAACTTCCGCTCAGCAGACAAGTCCGTCCTCAATGGGACGAGGACATTCTCAGCCGATTAAAAGCCGCAGAAGTTAAGGCCGAAGTGCTGCTTTGGGAAGGAGAAGAGAACCGTCTCCCTGTGCGTTTTGCAGTAATCGCGGTTAAGTAGCATCCAAAGACTTTTCACAACAAAAAAAATTAGAATCGCCAAAAAACAACGAATCCGCAGATTATGCAAAGAATCTCCATTACCGTAGACGAATCCCTGGCCCAAGCGTTTGATGAACTCATTGCCAAACGAGGCTATCAAAATCGGTCAGAAGCGTTCCGAGACCTTTTAAAGAAAGAGCTTGCGCAGGAAGCTTTGGTGAACCCTTCGCAGGAATGTGTGGCCGTTGTCAGCTATGCCTATGATCACAGAAAAGCGCTTCTATCTAAGCGCAACGTTGACCATCAGCACGAACATTTAGATATGGTCATCAGTTCAATGCATGTCCATGCGACTCATGACACTTGTGTTGAAGCCGTGATTGCCAAAGGACCTTACGACAAATTGAAAGTCTTTTGTGAAAACACGATTGCCGAGAAGGGCGTGGGTTGCGGAGAGATCAACTACCTCCCCATCAACGAGGATAAGTAGAAAGTAAAAAACTCTTCCATCTGAATCGTAGCTTTCGCTCTGTATTGCCTCATATCGGCTCTGACGATTTACCTACAACGATTGTACGTACAACGGTTGTAGGTAAATTTAGCGCTAGAGAGAGCTTCCCATTTGCTTAGTTGAAAAGAAGTTGACAGTGGGAATAAATCTTCGGCTTGCTTACCTCGACCTTCCGACCAATCCCCTTGGGAATAAGGCTAAGGCCCCATGATGGAAATGTATTCACAGTCTGGACAAAGCGACATAATTCCTTCTGTCAATTCACAGTATTGCTCTAAGAAATCAACGAGCAGCGAATTTGCTTCCTTAATTTCGGCTTCTGTAGGGCTTGAAGAATAATTTTCCGACCATCTCAGAATTTCGGATTGCTCTTCCAATGGAATTGAAGCGTGTTTGAGTTTTCCTATGTAGTCTTTAATTTCTTCGCAGACCTGACTCATTTGTTCGAGGGTAAACAAACTCAGACCGTAACAATCAAAAGATTCGCCGTTATTGCAGTCTGAGTCGTAATGATTACACCAAGATTCAAACAAGCAACCAGGCACAAAATCTTCCGATACAGAAAAACCCACTTGTGTTTCTACATATCTTTTAAGGGTACGAGGGAGCTTTTGTTCGTTTTTAACAAAGGGCGTGTATAGGGAAATGTCTACAGAATCGCAAAAAGGTCCGGTCGACCAGCAGATATGTTTCGGCAGGGTGATGGTCGGAGCAAGGCTTTTGAGTTCTGAGGGTGCCACAAAATCTGAGTAGCCATGCGAGAAGAAGATGTCGTATTTGTTTTCTCTTTCTTGAGGCCTAAATTCAAAGCAGCAATCATTCCCGAATTTGAAACGATAAAAGATTTCGTCCCCGATATCCTCTTTAATTTTTCCTTTAATTAAAGAGGTAACTACAGCTTTGTGTTTGATCCTGACGACCTCGAAATCTTTGAGTTCGTATCCTTGCCAGTTCTCACCCAAAACACTGATAAAAAACTCCTGAAAGGTGGGTGTATTAAAGGACAATCCGTTTTCGATGCGGTTAGGGATTGACGAGCAGGCCATGCGGACGTAGTCGCGGCCTTGTGGCCAAAACTCTAAAGAGGAACCGTCTTCAAAATCGAAAATGAAAGGCTCCCGAGCTTCAAAGCAATTTACTCGTGTCTCATCCAAGGGCGCAGAGCCTGCCCTTTTAGTTTTGAAACAAGGTCGTGCCTCACCTATCACGCGGACTGACTTAAGCCGTTTAGAAAGGAAGCGTGCGGACTGTATTGCTTCAATAAGTTCGTCCGGATTTTCATAGACTGGAGCAGACCATCTGTAGGGATTGAAACGACTACCGAAGTTGTTTTTACCAGGCATTGAGAGCATGTGAGCCTCGACGTCGATTAAAAATGAAAGAATCGTCGGCAGATGTAATTTGAGCAGGCATCCCATTCGGATAACCTGCCCGATGATGTCTTGTGGTGGGGCGGCGAGAATCGAACTGTTCAGTGATTATCGGGCATTAACGTTGCAAATTTGTATAAGACCATCAAAAAGACCATCATAAAATCATCGCTAGGTAAATACCCGTAGTCTCTGTTTTTATTTTTCTATTTTGACACTTTTTCCAATCCCGGTGAAAAATTCCCGCAAAACCCCGCAAACTATTCTTCTATCCTCAGGACATTGGTCAGGTTTGTTTTCTTTGGGTTAAGTCTTCTAAAATCCAAGAATATACAAGAGCATCCAATTAAGCATTGAATTTTACATAAAGGTTAATCCCAAGATGATAGATAGTATGGCTGAACTCGGGAGGGGGTATTTTCCGTTAGACATTTTATTAAATAGTTTGGAGGAGGCATCTGCCGGTACTGAAAGAGATAAGGGAACTCGGTTTGAAACTCTTATCCGTGACTGGATAATCAAAGAACCAACTTATCGAGATTTATTTTCTGAAGTCTTAACCTATAAAGATTGGAGCAAACAACATCCTGAGCTTGTATCTTCCTGTCGTGACATTGGCATTGACTTGGTTGGAGTTAATTCGGACGGAGACGGATATACAGCGATTCAATGCAAGTTTTACGACAAAGAAGCAACCGTTCCAAAGTCGGGAGTTGATTCCTTCCTTGCTTCGTCCAATAAGCCGTTTTTTACAAGACGCTTTTTGGTAGCAACGAATGAGAACTGGCCAGATAACGTCAAAGAAGAATTCCAACAGCAAACACCTCCCGTCACTTTGATTACGAGAGAGACTTTGGCAAGTTCTACCGTGGATTGGGCCGCTTACTTAAAAGGTGAACTCAAAGAGGTTGCCAAGCGAACACCACGGGACTATCAAAAAGAAGCGATTCGGAATGTCATTGCCGGACTAAAAGAAGCGGATCGGGGCAAGCTGATTATGGCTTGCGGTACCGGCAAAACCTATACTTCCTTAAAGATAGCCGAGAAACAGGCCGGCGCCGGTAAGATGGTTTTATTTTTAGTTCCGTCCTTATCTTTGCTCTCTCAGACGCTGACAGACTGGAAACAGCAATGCATCTATCCCATTAACGCTTTTGCCGTCTGTTCGGATTCTTCTACCGGTAAGGCGGACTTAGAGGACTTGGAATCTTTGACCGTAGGCAGTGAGCTGGCTTACCCGGCAACGACTGATGCAAGAAGTCTCTGCAAACAAATCAAGGCGGCTAAAGAGAAAAAAGACGCCATGACTGTGGTCTTTTCCACATATCAATCCATCGATGTCATTCATCAGGCGCAAACACAGGGAATCGATTCCATCGGAGAATTTGATTTGGTCGTTTGTGATGAAGCACACCGCACTGCCGGAGGTCACTTTACCGATGAAAAAGAAGCCGTCTTCACTCGAATCCATAACAATGATTACGTTGCGGCTAAAAAGCGTCTTTACATGACTGCAACTCCGAAGATTTATGGAAGTGATGCAAAAAAGCAGAATGAAGACGGAGACATTGTTCTTTACTCAATGGATGATGAAGAGGTCTATGGCGAAACCTTTCATTCCATCAATTTCACTGAAGCGGTCAGGCTCGGCAGTTTGGTTGACTATAAAGTCATTGTCCTTACGGTTAGTGAGTCCTTGATAGGAGATAAGAACAATCCTGATGAACTGACTTTAGGAGCTGAAGGAGGTCTGTCCGTTTCCAATGCCGCAAAGGTTATTGGATGCTGGCGTGCTTTGTCTAAAAGAGACTTACAAGGGGAAGTGTCCCTAGGAGATGACTTACAGCCTATGAGACGAGCGGTTGGCTTTGCTCAGGTCATCAATCCGTCAGACAAGTATGACAAAGTTTCTTCCAAGCAGTTTACTGCTGAGTTTCAGAATACGATTGAGCGGTTCAAAGACAAACTAAGAGGAGAAACCAAATATCTAAATAAAGAGTTCTTCAATGAGCAAAACAGCCTTGTTTGCGACACTCGACACATTGACGGTTCAATGGATGCGACGGAGAAAGCTAACCGGCTGGAATGGCTTAAAGCGGCGCCGGAAGACGGGCACTGCAAGATTCTTTTTAATGTCCGATGCCTTTCCGAGGGAGTGGATGTACCTGCGCTTGATGCAGTGATTTTCCTCTCCCCTCGCAAGTCAATGGTTGATGTGGTACAAACCGTAGGTCGTGTAATGCGCACCTCTAAGGACACTAAAAAAGAAAGAGGCTACGTCATTATCCCGATTGTCACACCGGCAGGAATTCCGGCGGATTATGTTCTGGACAATAACAAAGACTTTCAGACGGTTTGGCAGGTGCTTCGTGCCTTGAAGTCTATTGATGAAGACTTTGGTTCTATGGTGGACGGGCAGTTAAAGACGATCAATTCTGAAAAACTGGAAGTCATTTGTCTCACTGATAAGAAGTTCACAAGAAAAGCCGCAACGGGCGGGAGTGGCGGAAGAATCAAGCGCAAACCTCCCAAGAAGCGAAAGGGCGGCGAAGCAAAGCAGATGGAACTTTCTCTGGGTCGGGACATGATTTTGGAAGAAGACATCAGAGCCAGAATCGTTAAGAAAGTCGGCAATCGCAAGGAGTGGTCTGACTGGGCAGAAGATGTAGGCAGGATTTGCCAAGAACAGGTTAAGCATATTGAGGCTGTTTTAGACAAACCGGAGAACGAAGCGTCCAGAAAGAAGTTTGAAGCCTTTTCGACAGAACTTAAGAATACCCTGAACGGAGAATTATCCAAAGAAGAGGTACTGGATATGCTGGGTCAGCACATTGTGACAAAACCGGTCATGGATGCTCTGTTCTCAGAATTTCCGTTTACGGAAAAGAATCCAATTTCAAGAGCAATGACGCAGATGTTGGATGCCCTTGATAAAGAGGGTTTGCAATCGGCTACTAAGCTGTTGGAGGGCTTCTATAACTCGGTAAGGGTGCGGGCCAAGAACATTAAAACGGCAGAAGACCGGCAAACAGTCATCATTGAATTGTTTGATAAGTTCTTTAAATTTGCTTTTCCCAAGATGCGGGACAAATTGGGAATCATCTATACCCCCGTTCCGGTGGTGGATTTTATCAATCACTCGGTAGCAGACATTCTCCAAAAGGAATTTGGCACGACCATTGATTCCCCTAATGTGCATATCCTTGACCCGTTCACGGGGACAGGGACATTCCTGACAAGACTGATGCAAAGCGGGTTAATTGCAAAAGAGCATCTGCCTCAGAAGTTCAACAGCGATATGCACGCCCAGGAAATTGTGCCGTTGGCTTATTACGTGGCCTCGATGAACCTGGAAGCAACCTACCATGATTTAGTATCAGATCAAGAGTATGAACCGAATCCGGTGATGATTTGGACGGATACTTTTGCGGACCATGATGCCAAGACCTTATTCAGCACATCGCTGGCAGAAAACAATGCGAGATTGGCTAAGGCAAATGATTTGGATATTCGAGTGATTATTGGGAATCCTCCGTATTCGGTTGGACAAGAAAAGCAATCAGACAACAATGAGAACGAACATTACGATAAATTGGATAATCGTATTTCAGAGACTTACGCAAGTAGAACGAATGTTACATTGAAAAACTCCCTTTATGACTCTTATATCCGTGCCTACCGATGGGCTTCTGACCGCATTAAAGACAAAGGCGTTATTGGTTTTGTGACAAACGCCGGATGGATTGAATCCAATAGTGCCGACGGTATGCGAAAGTGCATGGCCGAAGAGTTCAATTCAATTTATGTGTTTCATTTGAAGGGGAATCAAAGAACATCTGGAGAGAGATCTCGCCAAGAAGGGGGAAAGATTTTTGGGGAGGGAAGCCGCGCTCCCGTTGCAATAGTTTTTCTTGTTAAGAATCCAGATGATCCTGAAAAAGGAAAAATCTTCTTTCATGCTGTGGAAGATTATTTGACCAGGGAGGAAAAACTTTCCCAGCTGGTAAAAGTAAAGTTAATTTCAAATGTGAAGTGGCAGAGAATCTATCCTGACAAGCACGGAGATTGGTTAAAACAAAGAGATTGTTCCTTTGCCCATTTTATGAAAATTGACGCGCCAAAATTTAAAAAACAAAAGTCAGAAAAAAGTGTTTTTCCTCCATCAGTTAACGGAGTGAAGACAGACAGAGACGCATGGACCTACAACTCAAGTAAAAACGCTTTAAACGAGTCTGTTGAAAGATTAATTAGAGGTTACGAAGAAACTCTATCACTATCTGAAGAGATGCCTGTGGAAGAGGCAATAAAACAAGTGAAATTACCTTGGACACGTCTGCTGAAAAGCAAATTAGAGAAAAAAGCATCTATTGTTTATGATTCCGATAAGGTCAGGACTTCCATCTATAGACCCTACTTTTTACAGAAGCTATATTATGATAAGAACGGAGGGGTGATAGAACGGCCTGGGAGATGGGACAAACTTTTCCCGACCTCCTCTTCAGAAAACCTTGCCATTTGCGTAACAGGAGTCGGCAATAAAGCTTTCTCCTGTCTATTGACTAACCGGATCATTGACCTGAATGCATTAGAAGCTGGAACTCAATGTTTTCCTCGCTATATTTATAAGCTGGCAGCGAATTCTCAGCAATATTCTGAGGGTGACCTGTTTTCCGGTGAGGGCGAGTCTGTCCCGATAGATGGTTTCGTCAAAGAAGATGCCATAACGGATGAGGCTTTGAAATATCTCAAAGAAGCTTATCCGGGCAATTCGATCAATAAGGATGATTTGTTTTATTACATCTACGGAATCCTCCACAGTGAGGATTACCGCACTAAGTATGCAAACAACCTAAGTAAAGAGCTCCCACGAATTCCACGAGTTGCATCCTATGAACAATTCAAAGCGTTTGCCGATGCAGGCAAAAAACTCGCCGACCTACATGTAAATTTTGAGAAGCAACCGCGTTATAAGGGTGTCAAAGTTCAGAAACGCGAAGGCTGTTCCTTCCGAGTGACGCAGATGAAATGGGGAAAAATTGCTGGAAAAACAGGAAATGCTGCAAAAGATAAAACCCGTTTGATTTATAACGAAGACATTACGATTGAGAATATTCCCTTGGAAGCGCAGGAATATGTAGTCAATAAGAAAAGTGCATTAGATTGGATTGTGGAGAGGTGTCGAGTCACTATCGACAAAGAAAGCGGGATTGTCAACGACTTCAACAAGTACGGAGAAGAGTTGGGAGACCCGACTTATCCGTATGACTTGTTTCTTAAAGTGATTACAGTTAGTCTTGAGACGATGAAAATCGTAAAGGCGTTACCGGTTCTGGAGATTCATCCGCTGGATAAGAAAGAATAATTTTAAGGGGAGCTGTAATTTATGGTGCTTCATCAAACGCTCAATGTTGTCAACTTTTTCAAAGGTCTTTCGGAAAATATGCTTGAGTTATTTCTCAAGCGCAAAGGACTTGAGTTAGATATTGAAACTTTAAAAAGTGCAAATGGACAACAGTATTGGGAAGATTCTGTTGATGAAGATAAACGTAATGAGTGTCGTTTGGACTGCGGAGAGATTGCGGCTCTCTCCTCTGAGAACGGCTTAATCTTTATTGCTGAAGCGATTGAATTTTCATCCCTTTCGAAGGAAAAGAAAGAGGCAGTTGAACAATCAATAGAGGAGTTTGAAACATTCCAAGACAAAGCAGTTTGGATGTATGTTAACCATAAAGAACTTTTAGACAGAGCAGGGAAATTTTGCTTTATTGATGAAATTCGAGATACCGCATGGAAAAGGCGTAAAGGTTTTGATGTGCGGAAGCCGTCAACTGACAGTGATTCTCTAGAGTTTTTCTCTCGCTGTTTAGCGGATCACTTTCACAAAAAGTTGAAGAAAGGGCGACACTGTGTAACAGAGTTCATAAAAAGAGCTGATACTTACTTGTATTTTGCTCACCAAGAAGACACAGCAGTCAGAGAAAATCAATTTAACAAGGACCAAATGGCACCGGTAACTCGTAAGCCGGAATACCTGTTGGTTTTTGCCTTTAGTCCTCAAAAGGGAATGTTGGAGATTTGGGGAGAAAGACTTGGCCGAAGCGTTACGAATCTCTATTCTATTTTTGCAAAGACACTTTTAAATCTGGAAAAGTTGCCGCCGGAAAGCGCAGACGGTAACTACGATCTTCAAAAGGTAATGACTCAAAGGCTTCAATTCACATTGACAAGAGCTCCGACGCTGAGAAGCCTCTCGCTCACAGAGATTCAATTAGTCAATCGAGAAGACAGTCGCCGATATATTTCTATTAAGTCTGTACGGAACGAAGATGCTCTTTACGAGGAGTTTGATGAAAGAGTTCCGCGAGAAATTAGAAGTCAGTATCTTGTAAACGCTCTAAGGTTTACAGCCGTATTTGACTCTCCGAAGATAAACGGGCGTTCTAAACGGTTCTCATTGAAATCTCCCAACGAGTGTACATTGGGGTTGGATAATGATGCTGAAGAATTAAAGAAGGTACTGAGCGACAGCGGTCTGGAGTTCAAAAAGGAAGATGTCTGATCTTCTTACTTACCTCATTCAAAACTGCCTTCATGATCCGAAGGGAGATTCCCAGATAGACATCTCTTCAAAAGACCTGGAAGGAAAGTTTGAATCCGGTCAGGTTACTTACCTGAAAGACCGGGGAGTATTGGAAGCGGCGCCGGCACCAATCTTTTTGCGATGCTCGGAATGTGGGCGCTCTTGCACTGCGGAGGTCATTAGAGATTCAGGCAGGTATTTTATCTTTTGCGAAGACCATAGCTCTCGGCGTTTGTTAGAGCCTGATGAAGTCGAGAGATGGAGAGTATCGCTATCAGGACTTGGACACTTCATTGCGGAGCAACTGGACAGTGCATTTCGTGGCAATCCGACAGAAAATGGCGTTGAGATTTGTCTGAATCAAGGTTTCCTTTATTGCCTGAATAAAACTGTCGGAGGCTGGGTTTTGCAAATTGAGAATGCTCAGCTTTCTTTAGTTGATCTGTTTTATTGGCGGAAAGGTCAGCTTGTTATCGATAAGAAGAAGCTCTCAGAAACCCTGGCAGGCGTAAAAGAATATAAACCGCTGGAGAGAAAGTGGACTGATGTCAAACTCATTTCCCTTCTTGAAGAACACGCAGCCTTGAAAGGCAGAGGAGAATTTGCTCCGACCAAAATATTGGCGAAACAACACAATCTAAGCGAATCTCAAATTAAAAGATTATTGACGCAAGCTAGAGCAATAGACAAAAATTAACTAATAAAAATCAATAAGTTAAGTCGCTCCTTGACTCGCTCATAGAGAGCGACTTTGTAATTGAAGCCATGTTAAACAGACTTCTAAAGGAGTCCAAACATGGCTTTAAAGATACTAAGAGCTAATCAAGCGCAGCAGGCCACGGGCCTTCCCCGTTCAAGTTTCTATTCTCAGATCAGTAAAGGTTTGTTGCCTCCGTCGATTCAACTTGGTCCCCGCAGTGTCGGATGGGTTGAAACGGAAATCAATGCGGTCAATGCCGCCAGGATTCTTGGCAAAACGGATGAAGAAATCAAATCGCTGGTCATGCGGCTGGTGAAAGACCGTGTTCACTTGGCAGAAGGAGCGACAAATGTCTAATTCTGCCAATCCCCTTTCTCCTGTCGTTTTATCTTCGCAAACAATCGAGGTAACTAATCATGAATTTCTTGAGAGCATTTTTTGCAAAGCATCCGAACTTACTGGAACCGTTTGTCAGCCTGTGTGCGTTTCTTTTAGTCGTTCTCCCGCAACTTCTCGTCCTGCTGATTGGTATGGCTTTGCTTGGGATAAGGTAAACGAGCCTAAAGACGTTAACTGCAACTCTTACTTTTCTATCTCGGCTTTTCAGCCTGATGAGCACGGAAAGTACCGGAGAAAGAAGAGTCAGTTTGTCGGTCAATTTATTGTCGCTTTGGATGATGTAGTTGCTCAAACGGCAGAGGGCAAAACCAAAGCTCAAATTCCTTGGAGCCAAATTAAGCTCGCTCCGTCATGGGTGTTAGAGACTTCAAAGGGAAACTTCCAAGTCGGATATATTTTGGATGAGCCGATTACTGACGTACGAACGGCGGACGCATTAAGCAAAGCGATTATTCGGAAAGGATTAAGTGACCCCGGTGCCGGCGGCCCGTCTACAAGATTAATGCGTCTTCCCTATGCATCCAACACCAAAACCGAGCCGCCTTTCCGCTGTCGAATGAGACAATGGGAACCAAAGCTCAAATACAGCCTACAGCAGTTTACGGACGCTTACGGTATATCTTTGTCTGAAACTAAGAAAGTAAAAGCACCGCTGCCGGCAAAAGCAAAAACGGTGCAGACTGCTTATGACGGTAATGCAGTTTGGAAGCCAAAACCATCGGTCAATATTGTAGTGGAATCTCTCAGATCGCGAGGACTGATTAAATCAGAGATAGAGTCGGGAAAGTATGACATTACTTGTCCGTGGAGTGAAGAACATACCGATCAGGTTGATTCCGGCGCCTGCTATTGGGCGCCCGATGATGAGCACCCTATCGGTTCATTTAAGTGTCAGCACGCTCACTGCCAGGAAAGGAATATTTCCGACCTTTTAGAGTTTCTCGGCATTGAGCCGGAAGAAGCCTATATGAAAGATCGAATCTTTCTGAATCCGGGAGAAATAAATAGAATCGTGGAAGCCGCAGAAAGAATTTTGGCGGCGACTGGCTTGTTTTATCAAAGAGCAGGTCGAGTGGTTGCGGTTTATCAGCAAAAGGGAGCTGCGGCACTTAAGGATGTAAATATCCATGACCTTTCAATTGAGATGGCAAGGCTTTCTCGTTGGCAGAGATACGACGGGAGAGTCAAGAAGTGTGTTCCGACAGACCCTTCCGCCAAGTGTCTGACTGCACTGTTGGAAAGTCAGCGTCATAAATTTCTGCCGGAGATTGAAGCGATTGTAAGACAGCCTATTTTGCAAGAGGACGGGAAAATTGATCTTGAGAGGGGGTACCACCCAAAAACGCGGCTTTATTGCTCGTATGACCCTGAGAAATATCAGTTGGAAGAAAAACCATTTTTAGACGATGCGCTAAAGGCGTTGGCAGAGTTAAGGAAGTTATTGGAAGAGTTTCAGTTTGAAGATTCCAGTGATGAATCGGCGGCACTGTGCGCAATGCTGACGGCCTCGGTGAGAACTCTGCTTCCGTTGGCTCCGATGTTTTTAATCAAAGCGCATCAGCCAGGGACCGGCAAAGGAGTTCTCTCGGAGCTGATTTCTCTTATGGCTACAGCAGAGAAACCCTCTCCCATCGCCTTTCCTAAAGACTCGGTTGAATGCGAGAAACTTCTTTTAGCGGAATTGCTTAAAGCTCCGTCTGTATTGTTCTTCGATAATCTGACCAGTGATCTTTATCCGCATAAGTATCTGTGCTCGGCGATTACCTCGGAAGCATTGACCGGACGGGTATTGGGAGAGTCCAGAACAGCAACGGTGGGAACCAAAACGCTTATTCTCGCTAACGGCAATAATGTGGCGCCGGTCGGGGATATGACCAGACGAACCGTTTCTATCTGTATCGATACAAAAGAAGAGATACCGGCTTCTCGAATCTTTAAAAATCCCAATCTGCTGCAACAGGTCAGGGAGAGGCGAGAACATTACGTCAGTTGTGCTTTAACAATTATTTCCGCATGGATAAATGCCGGCAAGCAGCAGACAGAGTGTCCGAACCTTAACTCTTTTGATAAGTGGTCTGAGTGGTGCCGACAACCATTGCTTTGGCTGGGTCTGCCTGACCCGGTAAAAAAGGTGTTTACGTCTATGAACGATGACCCTGAAAGAATTCAGGTGGGAAGAGTTTTTGACGGAATAAGGCGAGAGTTTGAAACAGTGCCGTTCAGTGTAAAGGACTTGTCAGAGCGAGTCTCACGCTCTGTTGATTCGGAACTGCTTAGAGAACCGCTGGAAGATATCGGATGCTTTGACGGATGCATCGTCAATCGCAATCGCTTGGGTTGGTGGCTAAAGAAAAAAGTCGGATGGACGGTTGACGGTATTCGACTAAACCTAATCTCAGTAGATGCTCACACCAAGCAGCCTAAATATCAGCTTTCTATCCGCAAACATCAGGAGTAATCAATCATGGAAAAGACTTATCAGGTAAGACGCTTAAATGCGGTGAAACATGGAATTCTTTCTAAAGAAGCCGTCCTGCCGCATGAATCCAAAGAGGAATTTGAAGATTTGCTGGCACAGTACGAAGCAGACTTTGTTCCCGTCAATGTGACTGAGAGCACTTTAGTTGAAGAATTGGCGACTATCGTATGGCGAAAGAAACGACTTCTGAAAGCGGAGAATGCCAAAATCAATAACGGCCTTGCCAATGCGTTGAATCTCTCCCAAAGACTTCTAAACAGCACGGCTCCCCTGTCTTTACACATTGAAGATGAAAAAATTGAAATAAGAGAGTTTCTGAGGCTCTCTGCTGAGGAACTGGAAGAGAAACGCAAAGAGATGGAATCCGAAGAGCAGAAACGACAGCGGGCAGAAGAAATCCTATCGCAGGGCGGAAGGAACTGCACAAAAAGAGCTGAAGAATGTCTCGGAGACTTCCTGCTTAATCTTTGGTATTCGGATGAATATGCTCAGCATGACAGGTACGGGCTGTCGGTTTTCTTATCAGGGAAAGCAAAAACCACCGTTGAACAAACGCTGGCGGTTGTCAATCATGTCTCAGAAATCAAAGAACAGGCACTTGGGAACGCTATAAATCAGGTCAATTTTGAATCTTTTGCCAGATATGAAGCACATTTGGACCGTAAGTATGAGCGAACACTTGCCATGCTCATCAAGTTAAAGAGTTTATCCGGGAATACTCCACAAGCCTCGTAAATCAAGGATAAAGCGTATAGAGACAAAACTTTTGAGTGCGAAATAAACAAAATATTTGGGAGAAAATCGGATGGGCGGATATGGTAGTGGTCGTGTCGGGGAAAGAGAGCTGATTACAGACCTTCGCTTTTTAAATGTTCGATGGCTGAATAAGCATGGTTTGTTAAAAAGCAAGAGAGTTA
>OGFM01001296.1_pt1 | contig 16156 bp, 15 predicted proteins | sample 1570871 | NCBI WGS metagenome assembly OGFM01 (sample SAMEA2581957, study PRJEB24529) | metagenome | biome: Human gut stool | place: China | collected 2011
GCATCAGGGTTTCCCCCATTGTGCAATATTCCCCACTGCTGCCTCCCGTAGGAGTTTGGGCCGTGTCTCAGTCCCAATGTGGCCGGTCACCCTCTCAGGTCGGCTACTGATCGTCGCCTTGGTGGGCCGTTACCTCACCAACCAGCTAATCAGACGCGGGTCCATCTTGTACCACCGGAGTTTTTCACACTGCTTCATGCGAAGCTGTGCGCTTATGCGGTATTAGCAGTCGTTTCCAACTGTTGTCCCCCAGTACAAGGCAGGTTACCCACGCGTTACTCACCCGTCCGCCACTAACTTACATATCGCTAGGCTTCAATGTAAGTCCGTTCGACTTGCATGTGTTAGGCACGCCGCCAGCGTTCATCCTGAGCCAGGATCAAACTCTCATGTTAAAATGGTGTTTGTGTCCTGCCAGTTTTATCTGGCATTGTTTACTGTTAATTCGGGTAGCTTCTCGATCTTTCGATCGATCTGCTTGTTCTTGAATCTCGCAATTCATTTTTCTGAAAATCTTGGAATTTTCAGGGTTGCATTACTGTTTATTTGTCAAAGATCAGTGATTCTTCGTTGCTGTTGTTCTCAGCGGCAACTCTGATATCTTATCATGACCGCTTTCGTTTGTCAACAACTTTTTTAAAAACTTTTTTGTCTTGAAAAACTTTCGTTTTTCGCGGCAGGTTTTTATATTACCATATCTGCCAGACATCTGTCAACAACTTTTTCGAAATCTTTTTGAATTTCTTTTTCGTTGTTGTGTTGTCTCGGTACTGCCCTGACAACGAATCTGAGTATATCACCCCACATATCACTTGTCAACATTATTTTTTGAATTTTTTACACAAATTATCCCCTGTCATGCAAATTCCGCATGTACAGGGGATTTTTACCACTTTTCTATTCTATTTTACGAAGAAAGGAAGCTTTTGTCCGAGCTGTTCGATCAGGTATGCCAGGTAATTGTTTTCATACAGACATGTAAGGATCTTGCTGTCTCTGGTGTAATCTACGATGACCTGTCCCAGGGTTCCCAGGTCTCTGAAGATGTTAAATGCATATATTGTCCAAACAATTAGGACAGTTTCCAATATTCCAACCACAATACCTAGTAATTTGTCCAGGCTATGTACTATAGGTAGTTTTGAGATTACCTTTGCAGAAAAAAATACCACATTTAGTAAATGGTGTACCAGTCCGATGGCTGCCAACAGCAGCAGAGTGATGATCACATTGAAAAACTTTCCGTCAAAGTAACTGCTCAGCGCATTTCCCAGCAGGAACAGTACAACGCAGGTGATCAGCAGGGAGATCAAAGAGATCAGGGATCTCACCATTCCCTTTTTATAACCGTCCACCACCATGCATAGCAAGATCACTGCTGTAATAATAAGCAATAAATTCAGATTCATTCGTATACTCCTTTATTTTAACTGTATGGTATCTATTGTATTATCCGTCACCAGGTAATATTTGTAGGATCCTCCCGCCGGAAGCATAAGTCGCACGCTCTTGCCAAAGTTCCCCCGGTATTTTTCCACACCCTCTGTTGTGAAGATCTGACATTCCGACTCGTTGTAGATCACCATAGCATCCTCTTCAAAAAATATATCCGTATAATCCACATCAAAATAATAGCTCCCCACTTTTACCGCCGAATCATTATATACATCCATGCGGTATTTGGTCTCCGCCTGATCCGATAAAAATACCAGTCCTACGTATTTCTCGCTGTAAAAAACTGACTGGATCTCATCATCATAGAGATATTCTCCGATGGTTACCGGCTTCTGGGATCCGCTAAAAATCATCAGACGGCTGTCACCTGCCGCGAAAGCGGTATCATTGTTCATAAACTGCACTTTCGGAACGACCAGATCGGAATAGGTATAAGCGCTGACCATATAGTCACTCTGGTTCGCACCTACCGGACCGAAATTATAGAATACCACGTTGGATTTCACCACTCCTGCATCTACATATAAGTAGCTGACCGCCAACAGCTCTCCACTCGGGGACAGACTGATGGAGATGGGATATCCTCCGTCATTCATATGTGCCTGTCCGGTGTAACTGTTGCTTCCGTCTGCTTCGTAGGTCATGATCCAGGTCGCATCTGTGTCCGCCAGTGTTGCCGTTACCCTGCCGGTGTCTGCTACCGTAATATTACGGATTGGCATGGTCGTGGTAATGGTTCCCAGCTGTTTCTCCGTATTCTGTACATAAATCTCACGACCATTGTAACTACCGATAGCTGCCACACTTCCGCAGGTAGCAAGCTTCACATCCTGGATAACATAAGTCTGATTCCATTTCACATTTCCCTTTGCATCCGTACAATGTGCACCATCCTTACTATAGGTAAGGATTCCGTTTTTCAGGCGAACATCTATGGCATCTGACGAAGTCTCCCTGTTTACAGATGACACGGTATCATAACCTGTGTAAATATGCCGCTTCGCCTGCACCACCACCAGTGCCAGCGCCGCTCCCAGTGCCGCAGCTACCAAAAGCACCCGGTATACAATGGTCAGTTTATGTTTACGGATCTTTTTCTTATAGTCATCCTGATTCTTTTGCCGTTTTTCTTTTTCTTTCAGATAATTTTTAATATCTGCTGCCATGCATTTATTTCCTTATGTATTCTTATATCTAATGATCATCATGACCATTGTGTAACATTAACAGTATACCATAATCTTACCTTTTGAAAATAAGTTTTTTACGGCAAAAGGATTTCCTGTCCGATTTTGATGTCATCCGGATCTGTGATTCCATTCAGTGCACAGATTTCCGACACTTTTGTATTGCTTCCGTAATTACGTAAAGAGATACCGATCAATGTGTCACCTTTCTTGATCGTATAAGCCGTCGGCTGTGCCACAGCTGCCTGTGTCTGTGGTGTTTCCGATTCCACTGTCACTTCAGGTGTCGGTTCCGGTGTCGGTGTCGGCTGCGGTTCTTCTGTTACCTCTGTTGTGTCTTCCACAGCAGCTTCGGTCTCCATCGTCTCCGGCACAGTGGTCTCCGCTGTAGCTGTCGCGTTCTCTGCCATGGCATTGTTTTCCTGCCGCAGTGCAGCTTCCAGCTTGTCCTCCGCCACGAGTGTACTGACCTGGTTCTGCTCCTCCACCGCATCCGGTAATTTCTGCTCCATGAGACTGCTCATCGCCTGCCTGGCCGTCTCCTCCAGGGATTCCCCGGTGTTTTCCTGCCGCATCAGTGCCAGTGCCATAACGCACAGCAGTACGAACACTCCCGTGGCTGCCATCTTCATCCGGCGCAGTCCCTCCGTAGGCATGGGAATAATATTATCCCTATGTTCCGCTCGTCCGGTATATTCGACACGCTCGGCATGTCCGCTTTCCTGTCTCTGTCTGCGTTCTTCCTGCCGCTTCTTTACGACCTCATATTTTTCCTGATCCAGTTTCTCCGGTTCCGCTTCCTCTCCCCGGTTCTCCAGCATATACGCCAGCATGCTGTCATTTTTTTCATAAAATTGTGCATAACCTGCCACATACCGGCAGATCTCCTGCTCACAGATCCGGAAGCCTTCCACCATCTCGCCATTCAGGATCTGATATCCTAAAAATGTCATTTCCGGAAAATACTTCTTCCGCAGCTTCTCGATCTCCTGCTCCTGTGCCTGGGACAGGTGCCGTACCGGTTTCTGCAGAAAATTCAGTTTTGCCGAACCATAGGCGAACAGATAAGCCACACCATTCTCCGTTGTCCGTCTGCCATACAGCGCAATGGCAATGTCTTTGTTCTGTGCCATTCCGTTCATTTGTTTTATGTAAGATACCACATAATCTTCCACATAGACTCTGCAGTGCTTGTCCGCCTCTCCGATCTGCGTTATATTTTTCGGTAATTCCATACAAAAAACACCTCCCATGCCGTTTCTATCAGTTATCACTAACTATAGCATCCGCACAGGAGGTATTTTAGCGTTCTTTGTCGCGTCCTTAAAAAAACACTTCGACAAAGTTTGCATAACTATTTATTTACTCGAATTTATATACGGTCACAGAATCATAATCACCATTTTCCCCACCAAAGATATAAGAAGGGAAGTTCTCATGATGAATGGTATCCGGATAATACTGGGTCTCCAGGGCGAATCCGCTTCTATTATCATAGGCTGCGCCTGCTTTTCCCTCCTCCGGTGCGATAAAGTTACCTGCATAGAACTGTACGCCGGGCAATGTGGTATATACCTTCATCACTCTGCCACTCTTCGGTCCTTTTGCAGTCGCAATATGTTTCAGGCTGCCATCCCAGTCATCAATGCAGAAATTATGATCATAGCCACCTGTCAGTTTTAACTGTTCAAAGTCTGCTTCAATATCTCTTCCGATCTTCTTCGGCTGTGTGAAATCCATGGGTGTGCCCGCCACTGCGCAGATCTCACCGGTAGGAATGGATCCCGGTACCACAGGTGTGAAATGGGAAGCTCCCAGCCATAATTCATGGTCCTCAATTCTGCCGGTACCTTGTCCGTCCAGATTAAAATAGGAATGATTGGTCAGATTAAAAATAGTCCGTTTGTCACTGGATGCATGATAATGCAGTCTTAAGGCATTCTCCTCGTCCAGGGAATAGGTGACGGACACCTTTTTATGTCCGGGGAATCCCAGATGCCCATCCTCGTCCTCCAGAGAAAAGGTGACACTGTTCTCTCCCGGTACCGCATCCCAGATTCTCTTATGGAAGCCCAGTTCAATATGTGTGTGCAGATTGTTGGGTCCGTCATTTTGATCCATCCGGTAATCCACACCGTCTAATGTATATGCTGCCCCTGCGGTACGATTCGCACAGGGTCCGATCACTGCACCGAAGAAGCTGTAATTCTTATAATAACGATCCACACTGTCAAAGCCCAGTGTCACATCAGCTGTCACACCTTGCGCATCCGGTACCAGGATTCCTACCAGATTCGCACCGAGATCTGTTACCTTTGCCTGCATTCCCTTGCTGTTACTCAGGGTATACAGAGATATCTCTCTCCCTTCCGGACTTTTCCCAAATACACTTTTTGTTACTGCCATTGTCTTCTCCTCCCACATTTATTCATTTTCTCTGCTGCTTATAACTCCACTCTGCCTTCTAAGGCACGGAGCAATGTTACCTCATCGATATATTCCAGATCACCACCCACGGGCACTCCGCTGGCAATTCTGGTCACCTTGATCCCGGTCGGTTTGATCAATTTACTGATATACATTGCCGTAGTCTCGCCCTCCAGGCTGGAATTGGTCGCAATGATCACTTCCTGCACATCTCCCTGCAGGCGTTCCATCAGTTCCTTCAGCTTGATATCACCGGGTCCCACGCCCAGCATGGGCGAGATGGCACCATGCAGGACATGGTACACACCTTCGTATTTGCCGGTCTTCTCATAGGCTGCCAGGTCTCTGGTATTCTCCACAACCATGATCGTATGATGATCTCTTCTGGGATTTGCGCACACCGGGCAGATTTCCTTATCCGTCAGGGTATAACACTCCTTACAGTACCGGACATTGGCTCTGGCCTCGATCATGACATTCGCCAGTCTGTCCACACGGTCCTTCGGCATATTGATCAGGTGAAAAGCCAGTCTTTGTGCGGACTTACTGCCAATCCCGGGCAGGGCTGCCAGTTCATCTATTAATTTATTGATCTGTCCGCTGTAAAGTTCCATTAGAAAGGAAATCCTCCTAAGCCTCCGGTCATTTTGCCCATGAGCTCTGCATTGGCTTCGTCAGCCTTGCGCAGTGCCTCGTTGGCTGCTGCCACGATAGCATCCTGTAATGTCTCGATATCCTCGGGATCCACGATCTCCTCTGCCAGTTTGATGGATGTGATCTCTTTTTTACCGTTGATGGTCACTTCCACAGCTCCGCCGCCTGCGGATGCAGAGAACTCCCTGGTCTCTAATTCCTTCTGTCCCTCTTCCATCTGACGCTGCATTCTCTGTGCCTGCTTCATCAGATTGTTCATATTACCGGGCATTGCGCCTCCGGGGAATCCACCTCTTTTTGCCATGTTACTGTTCCTCCATATCATTTATGATTGATTTCTCCGTGCTACGCATTCTCGAAATCATAATATATTCGCATTTCGGACTATCGTCCTGCGAGTGAGTTATTATTATATCTTACCTTATCTGCAAGCCTGTCGCAATCCTAAATTCATGCAGGATCACTCCTCTTCATCGATCTCCATGTTGATGACTTTGCTAAGATCTACGTAGTTGTCCTCGAACTGGCAGTTACTTTCCACCGTCTGGATCGTCACTTCGATCTCCTTGCCGGAAAAGTCGGACAATAAAGCCTCCAGCTGCTGCTTATTCTGCTCGTGGGCTTCTCCTTTGAAATAATCAGAAGCCAGTCCATCCTCCAGCACTACCATAAGCTTATTGTCTCCGCCCAGGCTCAATCTGGCATTTTTCAGATACATCTTCATGGGATTCTCCGCATTGCCTACGATGGCCGGCCATTTCCGCACGATCTCCTGTACATCCTCGGGGATAGCCTTGGGCAGCTCCGGTTTGGGTCTCGCCGCGCCACCCGGTGCTCCCCCTTGTACTCCGGGAGCTCCGGCAGGCATTTGCGCCGTAACGACAATGCCTTTTTCCACTTTTTCCTCTACCTGACGGATACGATCCAGGACAGCTTCCTGATCTGTCTCCATCTCCGGCTTGCACAGCTTGATCAGCGCGATCTCTACCAGGATACGCTTCTGCGCCGCATAGCGGATCTGTCCGGACAGTTCGGAGAAAATATGGATATAGCGGATGATCTGATCCATGGAAAGCATGGAAGCTTCTTCCTTCAGATTCGCCAGATTATCCGTGGACATATCTATGACATCCTCCAGATTGTCCGCTGTCTGTACCAGCATCAGATTCCGCAGATACCAGGTGAAATCCGTGACGAATTGTACCAGCTCTCTGCCCTGCATGACAATCTCTTCCAACAGTTCAATGCATCCTAACACATTCCGGTCCATGACGAAGCGCAGCAATCTGCTGAACACTTCCGTATCCACTGCCCCCAACACATCCAGGGTCATGTCGTAGGTCAGCTCCTTGCCCAGATGGAATGCAATACACTGATCCAGAAGGCTTAGCGCATCACGCATGGAACCGTCCGCTACTTTCGCAATGTAGCGCAGAGCTCTGTCCTCCACCTGTACCTGCTCCGTGTCCATCAGTTCCTTCATGCGATCCGTGATGGTATCAATGGAGATTCGTTTAAAATCATATCTCTGGCAACGGGACAGGATCGTAATGGGGATCTTGTGCACCTCTGTGGTCGCCAGAATAAAAATAACATAAGATGGCGGCTCTTCCAGCGTTTTTAACAATGCGTTGAAAGCTCCGGGGGAGAGCATATGCACCTCGTCGATGATGTAGACCTTGTATTTTCCCTCCGCAGGGGAATAGGATACCTCGTCGATGATCTCACGGATATTGTCCACACCGTTGTTGGAAGCCGCATCGATCTCGATGACATTCATGCTGGCTCCTGCTGCGATTGCCTTACAAATACGGCATTCCCCACAGGGGCCGTCCTCTGTGGGGTGTTCGCAGTTCACTGTTTTCGCAAAAATTTTCGCCACCGTAGTTTTACCGGTACCTCTCGTTCCGGTGAACAGATACGCATGGCCGATCCGGTTCGCCCGTAGCTGATTCTTCAGTGTGGTCACGATATGATCCTGACCCTTGACATCGGAAAAAGCATCCGGACGAAACTTCCGGTATAGCGCTGTATATGACATGTGTTTTCTCTCTTCCTAACTTTGTTCTGCCGTGAAGACTTTCTTAATCACCAAAGCAGATGCCCAGCATCTTCGCCTCCTGTACGATGGTGGCATCAGGGTCCACGGTCTTAAGCTTGCCCGCTACATCCTCTAACGGAACTCTTACGATCTCACGGTTCTTATAGCCTACCATGAAGCCGTACTGGTTGTCCAGGATCAGCTTGCCTGCCTCGGAGCCCAGACGGCTGGCGAATACTCTGTCATACGGGCAGGGGCTTCCGCCTCTCTGCATATGGCCGGGTACGGTGACACGTACTTCTCTGCCGGTCTTCTCCTGGATCTGTGCAGCCACTTCGTAAGATACGGAAGGGAACGGATATTTTTCCATCTTTTTCTTGTAATCTTTTTTCGGAAGGGCTGCATCCTCTTTGGAGATAGCACCCTCGGCTACCGCGATGATGGTAAAACGGCAGCCTTTTTTGTCCCTGTCTTCAATTTTCTCGATCACCTTATCGATATCATAAGGGATCTCCGGGAGCAGGATGATGTCCGCACCGCCTGCCATTCCGGCATTCAGGGTCAGCCACCCTACTTTATGTCCCATAACTTCCACGATAAATACTCTGCCGTGGGAAGCTGCTGTGGTATGGATGCAGTCGATGGCATCCGTAGCAATATCTACTGCGCTCTGGAAACCGAAGGTCATATCGGTGCCCCACAGATCATTGTCAATGGTCTTAGGCAACGTTACGATATTCAGACCTTCCTTGCGCAACAGGTTCGCAGTCTTGTGGGTGCCGTTACCACCGAGAATTACAAGGCAGTCCAGTTGCAGCTTGTAATAGTTCTGCTTCATGGCTTCCACTTTGTTCAGCCCGTTGGGATCAGGATCCTGAATCGTCTTGAAGGGAGTACGGGAGGTTCCCAGGATCGTGCCGCCCTTGGTAAGGATACCGGAGAAATCCTTGTCCGTCAGCATGCGGAAATTACCGTAGATCAGTCCTCTGTAGCCATCCAGGAAGCCGTAGATCTCCACCTCTTCCTTACCGTTCGCCAGTGTCTTCACCACACCTCTCATAGCTGCGTTCAGGGCCTGGCAGTCACCACCGCTCGTTAACATTCCGATTCTCTTCATCGTAGGATCCTCCGTTTCTATATTTCACTATTTTCTCTTGCGTTTGCTGTAACTATCCAACATTTTGAATCGCTATTTCTATTTTAATACATTTGTTTTCATCTGAAAATAGTTTGTTGTAATTTCCGGCAGATTTCTCCCCTATGGCAAAACAAACCTCAGAAGCACCGGGCCTCTGAGGTTCGCTTATCATCTTATCATACGTTATTTGAATTTAAACTTTCCTTTGATCATGGTCACGTAGACAGCTGCGCCGCCACCGCCGACCACTACGGCTCCGGCTGCTGCCGCTGCCGCCACGCGGCCTGCGTTCGTTCCCTTACCGGAGGTCTCCGTTATCTGCCCTGTGCCGGATTCCTGAGAGTCGGAAGTCTGGGCGGTCATGGAATCTATCCGCTCCTCCTGCGGTGCTTCTCCACTCGATTCCTGCGTGTCCTGTGCCTCCCCGGAGGGCTTTGCCGCATCTTCCTTACGGTTTTCGTCCGCAGCGGGTGTTGTCGGGGGCACGGGAATTACAGAAGGCTTTACCACACCGGGTGTGGCAGGCGTTGCCGTGGCTGCGGGAGGGGTTGCCGCACCCGTGGCCTTCTGGTCCGTATTGGACGCCTGACTGCTGTCATCATCGTCATCGTCGTTACTGGCAGCAGGCTTCTTCGGTGCGATCTCATAACCGCAGACGGTACAGATCTCCGCCCGTTCTGTGGTGGCCGCGCCACCGGATGCATGCTTTTCCGTATTGCTGGTGATTCCACAGACACCACACTTATGCCAGTGTCCGGTCATATCGGACAGATATCCTTCTGCCCAGCCATGATCCGTCTTCGGAAGAACGATCTCTGTCGCTGTTATGCTCTTGCTTCCGTCCGCGGATGCAAAATACAGTCCGCAGACGTCGCAGGTCCAGTATTCGATGCTGCCCTCTGCCTGACAGGTGGGTTCCACCCGGTCGTGGCGGTTCAGTGGGCCGTGACCGGAGTTCCATGTCTTCGATACGGCGGGGCTTGCGTTATAATCATCGGTTTCCGCATAGCGGATCCGTGCAGTCACCTTCTCGTTGTGACCGACTCCGGTGGATTTGGTCTGCCCCCAGTCCGTTCCATCAAAGCTGAATTCCACGTCAGTGCGATCTGTGGTGATCTGCGCCGCCAGATCATTGCCGCTGACGGTAAAGGTCATGTCAAAGGCATCCGGATCCGGGGTATCCTCGCGGTCTGCTCTTTCGGTTCGATGTATGGTTATATTCACACAGATGTCTTTATAATTTTGCGACCTCAATACAATTTGAATAGCCGCAGAATGCTTGATATCCTCCATGGTGTTTTCTCCCAATGTGAATATCAGCTTACCTTCCGAATATCTGATAGCCTGGTCTGTTGCCAAAACGTTAGCATCATCTGACTTTACCATATTGATTAATTCTGTCGTTCCCCTGTCTTCCGGCAGTCCCGGTATCTGTACTTCCTTCTCTCCTTTGGCTGCCCAACTGTAATATAAATTCTGCATTGGAATTGCCGAAACTTCCGCCTTTTCAATTGCCAGCTTCACCGGTGCAGTCAACGGCTTATAGTATTCCGGATGCTGTACCGGGGTAAATGTTGCCGTGTAGGTTCCATCGTCTCCGACACAAGGAACCTCGTCTCCGATGATCTGCCAGGTTCCGTCGATGATCTCGGTTCCCAGTTTTGCCGTCAGTCCTGTCACTGTGAGTTCACTCAGCTTATTGCCATAGGTTCCACAGGCAATGCCCTCCCCTTCTACAGTAAGTGGAGCCGGGGCGATGTCAACGATCAGATTCTTCGTCTTCTCAGAGAAGAAAGAATTGTCATTTCCTTTGTAGACGAGGGTAAACGTGGTCGCACCTGCAGTCCGCGCATTGTAGGTTGCGGTGCCGTCCCGGAATTCTGCCGCATTTACCACCGGGGTATCCTCGATCCGGATCTCAAAGCTGCCCTCCGTATCTTCCGCAGAGATGTTCTTTCCGTTTGTCACAAAGTTTACCAGTGCCTTTACATTAAAAGTAATATCTTGTCCATAGGTGGGAATAGCGTTATCTGTTCTCTCGAACAGCAGACCCGTGGTGTACTTTACACCAACTGCGTTATTCTCCCCAAGAGAAGGGTAGTAGGCGATTCCCTTCTCTTTGTCGTTGGCTTTCTTTGTCCAGAGTTCGGTGTTAAAGTCGTATGTTTTGAGTTCTTCGAAAAAGCTGGAAGAGGTCAGTTGCAGGGTCGTACGCCCCAAATTGCGTTTATCATCTGCTTTACATATATCGTTATTGAAATAGCAATTCGTTGTACCGTAATCTCCACTGTTCACTATTCCTGCACAATCTTTATCACTTGTAACAGCAGCTATACTAATGCAATGATCAATAACTTTAAATGGACTATAACCGCAGATTCCTGCCGCATAATACTCTCCCTGCACGTCTCCTGCAAAAAAGCACTGGGAAATTATAGTGTTTTGTCCGGCATTGCTGCAGATTCCACCTGCTGTATACCCTTTTACCGTTCCGGTAAAGGAGCAGCCATAAATTTCGCCCACAGACAAGTTTCCGCAAATTCCTCCTGTCTCGGTATTCGAAGTCGAAACAATCACTCCGTTGGCAGCCAAAAGCATTACTTTACCGCTTTCTGCGATCTGACCATTTATGTTACCTATCCCGCCAAACAAGCCCAGACAATTACCTGTCATATTGACATGGCCTATCGTATGTCCGTCTCCACTGAATTTTCCTGTGTACGGAGTTCCTGGATCTCCAATGGAACTGAGTTGTACTCCGCTCACATCTATATCGTTCTCCAAGACGTAGTTTCCGCTCCATTTTGTATCATCCCGTCCGATGGCTACGAATTCCTCCGCCGTGGTGATCAGGGTATAGATATCCCAGTCGTCGCCATTCGTTGTAACATAGTTATAAACCGGTACGGAAGCAGCCTTCATCTCTCCGATCTTTGCCACCTTTGTCAGATTGATGTAAGTCCCTTTGGCTGTACCAAATCTACTTCCTGTACCTGTAGCCACTGCAGTGTTGGTATCGACACTGCCCTCATTCCAGATTGTAGAATTCAAGCCCTCCGGAAGTGCACCGCAAAGCTGGCTGGTAGTCAGGGGAATCACCTTATCGCTTGCTCCTTCTCCCACCCCGGCATTATTCAAATCACTGTTGTAATAGCAGTTGCCGATAAAGTTCATATCATTCGAATCCGTGCTTCCAGCTATGCCACCAACATTTTTGCCATTCCCTGTAATCTTACCACAATTCAGGCAATTACTGATGTCATACCTATTCGCTGATGCACCGGTAATACCACCTACATAGCTATCCTGTTGAGAAACTGTTACAGCACCTATATTATAACAGTATTGAACTACGCCGTTTCCAACGTTTCCTTCATAACTGGCAGTGCCCATGATTCCGCCTGCTGTAGAAATTCCACTTACTGAACTGCTATTGTAGCAGCCGGAAATATTTCCTATCAGACTTCCGCATACACCGCCTACCTGCCGCCTCGCACAAATCGTGTTTTCGATACTATAGCAGTCAGAAATATTTGCTCCTACTCCAGCAATTGCGCCCACAAAGCTTTTACCAGAAATATTAGCCCCCTTTACTGTGACACTTTTTATATAGCTGGAAGCAGTGGTAAAGTTGTGGCACTCTCCAAACAGACCCACATAGGAGGCTTCCTTTCCTGTAATTGTCATTCCGGTTATTGTATGTCCGCCGCCGTCAAAGCCTCCCCAGAAAGGGTTGCCATCTGTACCTATCGGCGTCCACTCCTTACCGCCAAGGTCAAGGTCAGAAACCAGCAAAAAATGCTCCCTTTCATAATCCGTGCCATTATTCACCTGCTGCGCCAGATACGCAAGCTGCTCTGCATTTTCAATCAGCCAGGGTTCTTCTTTTGTGCCTCTACCTTGGGTAAAAGCTACCGCTGTGCCATCCCAGGTATCTACTGTTTCCCCCTCCGCTCTCGCACTCACCGGCACAGCGATCCACGCCAGTGCCGCCAGTACCAGCAAGGCCAGTCTCATCTTCATGCTCCATGCTTTTGTACTTTTCTTCATAACCCTCATGCCTTTCTATATCCTGCAAAATTTCACATATTTCCCAACCCTTTGCAGATGTAAAATCCAATTTTGTTTTTATACTATCCGTATCATTTATTATACCAAAAAAGCAAAGGCACCGTCAATATTTTCCATACGATTCGTCTCATATTTTTATAAAATTTTGTTAAACAAGTGCGCCCACCGCAAAATCGAGCAGGCTGGCTCATCGTATACGCAAAAAGAGTGACCGGATCTCTCCGGTCACTCCTCGTTGCCTTCTCTGAAAAATATATCCAGTTTTCCCAGACATTTGATCAATGTCTTCATTTCTTCCTCGTCCAGATCCCGTATGATGGTGTGGATCATTTTCCTGTGGAAATCTCTGTGATGGAAAAAAGCTTTTCTCCCCTTCTCTGTCAGGGTCACCAGCACTACACGTTTATCTCTGGTGCTGCGGTTGCGGGTGAGATATCCTTTTCTCTCCAGACTGTTCATATTCGTGGTCAGGGTACCCACGGTAACGTGGAGTTCCCCAGCGATACGGGACATACTCTTTGGTTCCTCGATGCCGATAGCCTCCAGAATGTGTATGTCATTATTTGTAATATCCTTGAATTCTTCTGTTATGACCGCCTTTGCCTCTGCATCCATCACGTTATGGAACAGGTTCACCAACAGTTCATTCAGTACCCGGTTGTTGCTTTTTTCCATAGTTTTCCCAATAAATGTCTCTCTGGTATACCGGCAATACTCCAGGACCGCAGGCTTCCTGTCTACCGGACCGCGTCCATGCCGTTGTCGTGTCCTTAGTCGTTATCAGTATATCGTCTACCAGGTCATCACGCAAGCCCCAATCGTAAGTCCGGCGCCGAATCCCGCCAGAACGATGCGGTCGCCGCGGTGCAGTTTTCCCTGCTTGTGCAGTTCATCCAGAAGCACCGGAATGGAGGCGGAGGACATATTTCCGACCCTTTCCAGATTGGTGGGGAATTTGTCTCTGTCTGCATGCAGTCTTTTCGCCACCGCATCAATAATACGTGCGTTGGCCTGATGCAATACGAACATATCAATATCCGGCACAGCAAGTCCGGCATCTGACAGTGCTTCCTCGATACACTGTGGCACCCGTCTGGTGGCGAACCGGTACACTTCCTGTCCGTCCATCTGAATATAATGTTCCCTGCCGTCCGTCGGCTGGTTTTGGTCCGTTTTTGCCGCTGAAGTCCTTGCATATGGGGTTGTCAGTTCTCTTGCTCCGCATTGCAGGACTCCGCCACCGGTGCCGTCGGAGTGCAGTGCCCGGCCCAGAATGCCTGCTGCCGGTATCCGTTTCTCCTCCGCCGCCAGCAAAGCGTTACCGTATTCCACCGCCCGAGACTCCGTCCTGCATCTCTCCACAACTACCGCCCCGGCGCCGTCTCCGAACAGGATGCAGCTGCCCCGGTCCGTCCAGTCCACCAGCTTGGACAGTACCTCGCTGCCGATGACCAGCGCATTTTCCGCCAATCCTGTCCTCAGATAAGCATCTGCGGTATTCAGTGCAAACAAAAATCCGGAACAGGCCGCATTCACATCAAAAGCCAAAGCATTCACCGCGCCGACAGCTGCCTGTACCTGGCAGGCACAGCAGGGCAGATACTGCTCCGGAGAGCAGGTTGCCACCAGGATCAGGTCGATCTCTTCCGCTCTTTTTCCTGCCTGTTCCAATGCTTTGCGGGCCGCTTCTGACGCAAGTGTCACAACCGTTTCGCCAACTGACACATGACGCTCACGGATACCGGTTCTCTCCCGGATCCATTCATCCGAGGTTTCCACCATCTGCTCCAATTCTTTATTTGTAACAATCCTTCCCGGAAGTGCACTTCCGGTTCCGGTGATTCTTATGGTCCTCACGCCATTTCCTCCATGATATCCACTGTTCTTTCTATTTTCTGCGCCCTCCAGGCATTGCTGCCACAGAACAACAGTCCGTTATCCACATCTCCCGTTGCCGCATTGATCAACGCTCTGGTGATGCAATAGGGCGCCGTCTTCGGGTCGCAGGTCTTAATGCAATGTCTGCATCCGGTCATAAACCGTTCTCCGGCTGCCACTTTTTCCAGAAAAGCATTCTGTATGGCTCTGCCGGGCATTCCCACCGGGCTTTTCACAATAACAATATCTTCTTTCTGCGCCCGGAGATACTCCTGCTTGTACGCCTCCGCCGCATCACATTCCTCTGTGGTCACGAAACGGGTTCCCATCTGTACCCCCGCAGCCCCGAGGTACAGGCAATGCTCCAGATCCCTCCGGTCATAAATACCGCCTGCTGCGATCAGTGGGATTCCCAGTTCTGCTGCCTGCCGGATCATTACCGTCAGTTCTCTCTCATAGTTCTCCGGTGTGTAAGTATCCAGCTCTTCCCGCTTAAAGCCCAGATGTCCACCTGCCAGCGGCCCCTCCGCTACAATGAAATCCGGCTTCCTGCCGTATTTTTTCATCCAGTATTTCGTGACCACCGACAGGGCACGGGTACTCGACACGATCGGAGCCAGCATCGTCCTGTGGCTGCACCCGGGCATCCTATCCTCCGTCTCTGCTACGATTCCGGGCAGATCCAGCGGCAGTCCGGCACCGGAGATAATGATGTCTGCACCGGCTTTTACTGCAGCCTTTACGTGAGATGCATATTCTTTCAGTGCAACCATAATATTGTATCCTATAATTCCATCTCCTGAAATCTCACGGGCTTTTTTCATTTCACCGGCAATGGCGCGTTCGTTGGCTGCTGCCGGATTTCTGTCGAAGTCTTCTTCCCTGTAACCAATCTGTGCAGTGGAAATAATACCAACTCCTCCTGCTTTCGCAACAGAACCTGCAAGTCTGCCAAGACTGATCCCAACTCCCATTCCCCCCTGGATCAATGGAACTCTTGTGATTTTATCTCCTATTTTGAAATTCTTCATTGTGATTCTTCTCCTGTTATTTTGTTTGTATTTTAAATATTTTGATATTCAAAGTATATCACAATATTTATTCTTGTCAAGAGAAACCAGTTTATATAGTTTTTAATACTATATAAACTCATAGATTTTGACAAAAAATCCGCGGATATGATCAACTTATACAATCATATCCGCGGATTTATTCTATCTGATATATTTTGCTATCACTGGTAAAAGTACCTTCATATCAATTGGTTTTGCTACATGATCATTCATTCCAACTGATATTGCCTTC
>OGFM01001316.1_pt1 | contig 15949 bp, 12 predicted proteins | sample 1570871 | NCBI WGS metagenome assembly OGFM01 (sample SAMEA2581957, study PRJEB24529) | metagenome | biome: Human gut stool | place: China | collected 2011
CACCCTGGCCGGCATACTTCTTCTCGTCGTCGAGACCGAGATACTTGGCGGAGGCTCCCGTGGCGATGATAACCGTATCGGCCTCCATCTGCGTGCCATCAGTGAACTTCACGCGGTAGGGACGCTGGGAGAAGTCGCAGCTCTCCACCTCGCCGTCGCGGATATCGGCACCGAAACGCTCAGCCTGCTCTCTAAACTCGAGCATCATCTGGTTGGCATCGACTCCCTGGGGATAGCCAGGGAAGTTTTCGATCTCGGTGGTCTGGGTGAGCTGGCCACCCGTCAGCGGGCCACAGTAGAGCACCGGCTGGAGAGAAGCGCGACCCGTATAGAGGGCGGCAGTGTAGCCGGCGGGGCCGCTTCCGATGATAAGCACCTTGACGTGCTCCATCTGATTTGTCTGTTCTGTCATTATTGTATTCTATGTTTCAGTTGTACGCGATTATTCCTTGAGCCACTTCTCGATCTCCTCGGCGATGAGGCTAAACTGGGCGGTGGGCTCGAAGCGGGCAACAACCTGGCCCTTCTTGTTGATGAGGAACTTGGTGAAGTTCCACTTGATGTCGGGCTTCGACTGGTAGTCGGGGTCGGCTGCTGAAAGGGCCTCGTGGAGAGCCGGGTAGATGGGGTGGCTCTCATCCCATCCGGCAAAGCCGCGCTGCTCCTTGAGGAACTTGAAGAGGGGCTCGGCATCGTCGCCGTTGACCTTCACCTTCTTGAAGCGCGAGAACTCCGTGCCGTAGGTCAGCTTGCAGAAGTTGTGGATGCTCTCGTCCGTACCCGGGGCCTGCTGGCCAAACTGGTTGCAGGGGAAGTCGAGGACTTCGAAGCCCTGCTGGTGGTACTTCTCGTAGAGCTGCTCCAGCTCCTCATACTGAGGAGTGAAACCACAGCGCGTGGCCGTATTGACGATAAGCAAGACCTCGTTGGCATACTCCTTGAGGCTAACCATCTTGCCCTTTCTGTCCTTTACAGAGAAATCATATACAGTTCTCATTTCGATTCGTTGTAAAATTAAAAGATTAACCGAATGCAAAAGTACGAATTATATTTTGAAAAACTTGCGTCATATCCTTAAAAGTACTAAATTTGCAAACAAAATCATCAAGCAAAGACGTTATGAAACAAATGAGATCCATCCTCGCGCCCCTGCTGATGCTCCTCACAGGGGTGCTGATGACCAGCTGCGACGATGAGCAGGAGACAGCCATGATGCTCTGGGGCACATGGGAGGGACAACTCTCGACGGAGTTTTACCAGGACCGCTGGGGCGGCTACGGACAGACCTACTACACGGTGTGGCACTTTGAGGGAAAACCGGGATCGCGCCACGGAAAGGGCTGGGAGATAGACTACGTGGGCCACCAACGCTACGCACAGCACTTCGACTGGCAGGTGATAGACGACGGGCGCACCGTGAGACTCCATTATGCTGGCGCATGGGACGACGAGTGGATCTACAACTTCTATCTCGACGACAGCTACTTCACGGGCTACATCGACAGTGGAGACGGCAAGCAGTCGTTCTTCCAACTGGAGCGCGTAGAGGACAACGGCTACGACCATGACTACGGCTGGGACTTCCGTGCGCAGAGGCCGCTACAGACCAAGGGAACTGCCGAGAAGGGGAAATAGGGATTTCTCCCCCAAAGAATAGGGATTTGTTCGACTTCGATGTCAGGCAATTTGCCTACTTTTGCACAAGAAACCATCCAACGTAAAGAATATGAGCATCAGAAAATTATCCCAACTGTTGGGCTTGATGGCCCTACTGGCCGTCCCGTTTGCCCTGACGAGCTGCGACGACGACGATTGGTACTACGACAACTATTGGAACGGATACTACCCCGACGATGACAACAACGGCAGCGAGGCCGACCAAATGGTGGCCGTGCTGAGCGGACGGTGGCAGGGAGACATGGTCTATACCTACACCGACGACAACGCCAAGCCGGGAGAGAAGAAACGGGTGTCGGAGAAATATGCGGTGGAGATGACATTCTACCGGAGCGAGAACGCCAAGGACCGCTATGCGGGACAGGGCGTGGAGGTCGATAGAAACGACCAAGGAGACACGCAGGCGCTGAACTTCACCTGGTGGATCGACACGCGCAACGGAGACATCTACATCAAGTACACCGACTCCAACACGATCTTCCGCATGGATGCCGCCAGCACGGACTACGGCTACCACCTCGGATGGGAGACAAGCCGCAACGCCTATACGTTCTTCGGCTATCTCGTCGGACAGAGCAATGACGACGAGATCTATATCGACCTGGAGCGCGTAGAGACACCACGGAAGGCAAAGGCCGCCACGGAGACCACACCGCTCGGCACGCAAAGCTTCGGCAGCACGGTCGATCGATGGACACCGACCTGGACGCTGACCAGCAGCAAGGGGTTCCACCGCCGCTGACCTGCCCCACCCGATTGGGGAAAGAAACAAACCCATAGATAGACGCCCTGTAGGGAAAGCACCGGATGATGCTTGCCGCTACGGGGCGTCCGCTTGATAGAAAGCGATTCTATCCAATCAATAAACAACCAAGTATATAAGTACGTAAGTATGAAAGAGTATCAGACGTATATTTTCGACCTGGACGGCACGCTGCTCAATACAATCCGCGACCTGGCGGCCAGCGTCAACTATGCCCTGCGCAGCACGGGAATGGCGGAGCGGACACTGGAGGAGGTGAGGGAGTTTGTCGGCAACGGCGTGAAGAAGCTCATGGAGCGGGCCGTGCCAGGAGGACTGGACAACCCACAGTTTGAGGCAGCCTATGCTACCTTTCGCCAGCACTACCTCCACCACAGTCTCGACACCACGGCACCCTATCCGGGCATAGAAAAGCTGCTGAGCGAACTGCGCCGCAGAGGGAAGCGCGTGGCCATCGTGAGCAACAAGTTTTATGCTGCCACGCAGGAACTGGCGCGCCACTTCTTCCCTGACACCGTGGAGGTGGCCATCGGCGAGCGAGAGGACATCCGCAAGAAGCCGGCGCCCGACACCGTGCTGGAAGCGATGAAGCAACTGGGCGTGGAAGCCGAGGGGGCCGTCTATATCGGTGACAGCGACGTCGATATAGAGACGGCACGCAACTGCTCCATCCCCTGCATCAGCGTGCTCTGGGGATTCAGAGACCACGACTTCCTGCTGCGCCACGGCGCTACTTGTCTCGTCTCGCGTCCCGAGGAGATACTGCCCGAGGGGTGAGGCCTGCTCCTGGGAGTCGTCTCCCAGAAGGGCCTACCCAAACTAAGGGCTTACTCGTAGCGGATGGCTTCGATGGGATCGAGGCGGGCCGCTTTCTTGGCGGGATACCAGCCGAAGAAGACACCGGTGAAGGTGCAGACGGCGAAACTCATGATGATCGTCCAGGGCTCGATGGCAATGGGCCAGTGGGCAAAGGCCTTGATGGCGTAGGAGGCTCCGACACCCAGTAGGACTCCGATGATGCCACCGGTGACACTGAGCAGGATGGCCTCGATGAGAAACTGGTTGAGGATATCAACGCCACGGGCGCCGACACTCATGCGAAGGCCGATCTCGCGCGTGCGCTCGGTGACACTGACGTACATGATGTTCATGATACCGATGCCACCCACGACGAGGGAGATGCCGGCCACGCAGCCAAGGAGGATGGTGAGCATGCCGGTGGTGCTGTTCATCATATTGGCCAACTCCTCCTGGGAGCGGATGTTGAAGTCGTCCTCATCGCCCTCGGCTTGGTCGGTGGTATCCTTGAGTTTGTGGGTGCGGCGCAGGATGGTGGTCATCTCATCGGTGGCCTGCTCCGTGACACCTTCCACGACCGCCGAGGCCAAGATCTGATGGAGGTAGTCCTGGGCGAGGATGCGCTTCATGACGGAGGTGTAGGGAGCGAGGACATAGTCGTCCTGATCCATACCCATGGAGTTGTAGCCTTTCTTCTTCATCACACCGATGACGCGGAAGGGGATGGAGTTGAAGCGAACGACCTTGCCGATGGGGTCGGAACCGTCGGGGAAGAGGTTATCGACCACCGTCTGGCCGAGGAGGCAAACCTTGGCGGCCGACTTGATCTCGGCCTCGGTGAACATCTCACCCTCGGCGACGGACAGCTGACGAATCTCCAGGTAGTCGAGGTTGGCACCGTAGATACTCGACGGCGTGTTGTTGTTGCCGTAGATAAACTGGCCGGAACTCTGGACGAGGGGGGAGATGGCCTTGATGAAATGGCACTCGTCCTTGAGGGCCTGGTAATCGGTGAGCTTCAAGGTCTCCATGGAGGAGGCGTCTTGTCGCACACCGCCTCGCATGTCGGCTCCCGGACTGATCATGATCATATTGGATCCCATCTCCGAGATGTTGCTCTGGATGCTGTTCTTGGTGCCCTGGCCCACGGCGAGCATCGTGATCACCGACGCGATGCCGATGATGATGCCCAAGGCGGTGAGGAAGGACCGCATCTTGTTGGCCGCAATGGCGCGGAGGGCTATTTTCAAAAGATTGCTGATATTCATAATATGATACGCTTGATGTAAGACTCAATGATCACTCGTCGGTGTTCTTGGGCAGGGCGGCAAGGCCCTCGGCGGCACTGAGGATGTGGTCGTTGACCTCGTTGCGGATGATGCGTCCGTCGCGGAGCTCGATATTGCGAGAGGCGTAGTGGGCTATGTCGGGATTGTGGGTCACGAAGATGATGGTCCTCCCCTCGGCGTGGAGCTTCTGAAAGAGGACGAGGATCTCGAAGGAGGTGCGCGTGTCGAGATTGCCCGTAGCCTCATCGGCCAGGATGACGGCGGGATTGTTGACCAAGGCGCGCGCAATGGCGACGCGCTGCATCTGACCACCCGACATCTGGTTGGACTTATGGTAGAGGCGCTCCCCCAGGCCCACAGCCTTCAAGGCGGCCACGGAACGATCGAAGCGCTCCTGCGGCGTGATGCTGGGGTTGTACATCAGCGGCAGTTCGACGTTTTCTACGCTCGTGGTCTTGGCAAGAAGGTTGTAGTTCTGAAAGATGAAGCCGATCTTGCGGTTGCGCAGGACGGCACGCTGCGACTTCGACATCGTGCGCACGGCCACACCATCGAGGAAGTAGTCGCCGCTGGTGGGCGTGTCGAGGCAGCCCAACTGATTGAGGAGGGTCGATTTGCCTGAGCCCGACTTGCCCATGATGGTGACAAACTCACCCTCGTAGATCTTGAAGGAGACACCGCGCAGGGCGTGGACGGTCTCCTCGCCCACAAGGAAGTCGCGCTTGACGTCGCACAACTCGATGACTACTTTCTTTTGACTTTCATCCATCATGCTTTCTCCTTTTTGTTGTCGCGCTTCGGACCGGGGGCGAAGGGACTCTGCTCCTGATCGTCAGATTCTTTGTCTTCTTCGGGTTCGGTGACGGTGATGCCAGTGATGACTTTCAGTCCTGCCTTCACACCCGAGAGAATCTCAGTGTTGACGCCATCGTTCATGCCCGTGCTTACACGGTGGGCCCGGAGGACATTGCCCTCGAGGGTCCAGACCTTGGCCTTGGCGTTGGCGACATCCTGTATCTTATACTGCTTGCCAACGGTCTCGGGCGTGGGGGTGAAGCGGAGGGCCTTGCTGGAGACGCCCATCACGCCCGCCCGCTCCTGGGTATAGATGGTGACGTTGGCCGTCAGTCCGGGTTTGAGTTTGAGGTCGGCATTGGGGGCACTGATGACAACCTCGTAGGTGACGACGTTGTTGGTCGTCGTGGCCTCCTGGCGCACCTGTGTCACCCTACCGGTGAAGGTGTCGTCGGGATAGGCATCGACGGTGAAGGAGACGCGCTCGCCGGTCTTGACCTCGCCAATGTCGGCCTCATCCACATTGGCTACCACCTGCATGTTGGTCAGATCTTTGGCAATGGTGAAGAGTTCCGGGGTGGAGAAACTGGCTGCGACGGTCTGTCCCTCCTCCACACTCTTGGACAGGACCACGCCGTCGATGGGCGAGGTGATGGTGGCATAGCCGAGGTTGGTCTGGGCCTGCTTCACCTGTTCCTGTTGCTGGCGGACCTGCTCGCGGGCCTGGGCCACTCCCTGGCGCGCCGTGGCGATGGTCTGGGCTGAGGCGGCGAGATTCTGCTGGGCCTGCTGGTAACTGAGGCGGGCGCTCTCGAAGTCGTTGGCACTGATGAGGCCCTTCTTGTAGAGCGTCTGGTAGCGACTGAAGTTGCTCTGCTGGTAATTGGCACTCGCGCGCACGCCGTTGTAGTCGGCCTGGGCCTTCTGGACGTCGCTCTCTGCGGAGCGCACCTGTGCCTGCGCACTCTCCAGCATTGCCTTGGCCTGGTTGAGGGCCGAGAGGAGGTTGGTCTTGTCGAGTTCTGCGATCACCTGTCCTTTCTTCACGACCGAGTTGTAATCGACATAGAGTTTGCTGACAATACCCGAGACCTGTGTACCGACCGTCACCGACGTGACCGGTTCGATGGTACCCGTGGCAGTGATGCTGTTCTGGATGTTCGTCTGTCCCACGGTGGCCGTGTCAAACGAGATGGTCTCCTTGGTGTCGGGTTTGCCGAGGAAGTAGGCGGCCACACCCAACACGACCAAGGCAACCACCAGATACCATACTTTCGAAATCTTTTTCATATCTATCTTTTATTATTTTCCGTTGTAGAAATTGAGCATCTGCATATTGTACAGGGCGAGGTACTTGCTCTGCAGTTCGTTCTGCTGCGCCACGAGTAGGTTCTCCTTCGCCTCGCGCAGTTCGGTGATATTCTTCAGTCCGAGGCGAAACTGCTCCGAGAGCAGTTCGTAACTGGTCTGCTGGCTCTCCGTATTGGCCAGGGCACTCTTGTATTTGGCCTGGTTGTTGACGGCCTGTATCCAATAGCTCTCGATAGTGGTATAGAGCGTGGTCTGCTGTTCCTCGAGGGCGAGGCGGCTCGTCTCCATGGCGATATTGGCCTTGTTGATGGCCGTGCGGGTCTCACGGCGGTCGAAGATGGGAACGCTCAACGTCAGACCTGCCGATGTGGTGAGGTTGGTCTTCAACTGTGAGCCGTAGGCAGCGTCGCTCATTGTCGTGACATTGGTGGAGACGCCACCCTGCATGGAGACGGTCGGGAGGCGGCGAGCCTTGGCCATCCGTACACTGAGTGCGCCACTCTCAAGGGCGAGGCGCTGCTGGCGGAGTTCGGGACGGGTGGCGAGCGCATGGGTATAGACGGTCTGCAGACCGGGTATCTCGGCCAGGGCGTCACCGGTAACGTCGTCGGGAATGCTGACTTCAAAGTCCTCACCGTCGTCGGTGAGCTGGAGGATCTGCTTCAACTGGCGTGTGTAATCGCGGAGGTTGCTCTCCTGGGCCACGACATTATACTCGTCGGAAGCGCGCTGGGCGCTGAGCTGGGCGAGGTCGGCCTGGCTGAACTGCCCTACCTCGACCATCTCCTTACCGCGCTGTTCGTTGGCCTGGCTATACTCCAGACTCTGGCGGTTGACCTTCAAGGCCTCGTGGGTGTAGAGAATCTGGACGTAGATCTGCGCAATCTGCTCCTGGATGGAGTTGGCGGTGATGGCGGAGTCGAGCTCGGCCTGCTGTTCGGTGAGTTGGTTCTGCTGGATCTTCATGCGGTTTTGGTTGCCGTTCCATATCGTCCAGTCGAAGCTCACGGCGTAGGATCCGTTGTAATAGACCTTGTCGGTAGTCATCTCCACATAGCCATTGGCAACCTGCTGGCGCCCGCTCTCGGGGAAGGGGTTGTAGGAGACGTTCTGGGAGGTAGAGGCCGTAAGCGAAGGCAGCAGTTCGGCCTTCGACTGCAGCACGTCCTCATGGGCTGACTGTCGCGACAGGAGGTTGCGGCGAAGTTGGATGTTGTGTGCCAACGCATAGTCGATACATTCTTGCAGCGTCCACTTCCGGGCGTTGGCAGAAGGGGATGCCAACAGGAGAAGGGCAGAGATGAGGGTGGTGGTCCATCGTGTCTTATTCATATCTTTCTTTGTTTTATCTGTATCCTTTATATTATGCAAAAGTATGATTTTACATCTTTTCTTGGTGCAAAAGTATACAAAACTCCAAAGACAAGGCAGTTTTTGCGGTGAATTTGGATTTTAGATTCAGCTAAAATCCTTTTTCTTTCAATGAAAAAAATGGGGTTAACATTAGTTTGCGCAGCCCATTGCTCATTTCACAAAAAGAAACGAGGGAGGAAATCCACCTCTTGACAATGGCGGGCACGGATAACAAACACGCAGGCAGGAACGATGCGTCCGGACGCATGATAGGTGCCAAACTACCCTACTGAGTGAACTATATTCTATGTACCTGTACTTATATAATTAGAGGGAGAGTTTGCGGTAAGCCTTGCGACTGACGAAGACATAGCTGACGCAGACCATCACGCCCGTGAGAACCCAGGATATGGGATAACACAGCATCAGTTCGCGGAAACCAGGCCAAACGGGGCAGACGAAGAACACCCAGGCGAAGCGCAGGACGCAGGTGCCAAGGATGGTGAGCAGGGTCGGTTCGATACTGTGGCCAAGACCGCGCATCGAGGCGGCAGAGATTTCGTAGGATGAGGCCAGGGCCTGGAAGACAAGGACGGTGGCCATGCGTACCTTGGCATAGTGGATGACGGAGGGATCGGTAGTGAAGAACCACAGGAAGAAGTCGGACTGCGTGAAGAAAAGCATATTGGCGAGGAAACAGGCCAGTGCGCCACAGCCCATACAGATCCAAAAGACGCGGCGGCAGCGGTCTATCTTTCCTGCTCCATAGTTTTGTCCCGTGAAGGTGACGGCAGCACCACAGAAGGAGGTGAGCAGGAAATAGCAGTAGGTGTCAAAGTTGAGGGAGATGGCAGCGCCTGCGATCGCCGAAGGTCCATAGCCGTTGATGGCGCTTTGGACAAAGATGTTGCTCAGCGAGAAGACCATGCTTTGTACGCCTGCGGGCACTCCAATGAAAAGGATCTGGCGCAGAGCTGCCCGGTCGATGCGAAGACGGAGGCGCGTCAGGCGGAAGGGGCCTTTCTCACGGCGGAGAAGGCGCAAGATGGCCAAGGCGGAGAAGACGTTGGCGCAGCCCGTAGCAGTGGCTACTCCTGCGACTCCCATGTGGAGGACAATGACCAACAGCAGGTTGAGCACCACATTGACGCAGCCGGCAAGGAGCAGGATGTTGAGCGGGCGCTGGGTGTCGCCTTTGCCTCGGAGCACGGCCTGGCCGAAGGTGAAGACCATGAAGAAGGGAATGCCAAGGAAATAGACTCGCAGGAAGAGGGTGGCCTGGTCGAGGATGGCGGCAGGCGTGCCCATGAGGCGCAGCAGACTGGGAGCAAAGATCTCGCCGAACCCCAGCAGCAAGACGCTGGCAAAGATCGGGAGCATCATCGTCGTGCCTACCGCGTCGCGAACACGATGGCGATCGTTGCGTCCGATGAAGTTGGAGATGACGGCATTGGAACCAATGGAGACACCCACAAAAAGGTTGATGAGGAGATTGATAAGGAAGGTATTGGCGCCCACGGCAGCCAACGCCTCACTGGTGGCAAAGCGGCCCACCACGGCCACGTCGATAGTGACGAAGAGTTGCTGCATGATGCCGCTTGCCGCAAAGGGAAGCGCAAAACGCAGAATCTTGCCCAGCAAAGGGCCTTGGGTCATATCCACTGTATTTCTTTCTGCCATAGTTGCCAATTTTGGCACAAAGGTACAAAGAAACTTTTGAATGTACTTCGTTTTGCAGCATTCTTTCTCCTCCAAGGGCCTCAAAAGGCTCTCAACTTTCGGTATGACACACATACGAAAGCCAACAAAACATCCACAAGGTATTCACATAAGACCTGCAAGAGTATGTGTGTTCGTACACACATGTTGATTTATATCAAGAATAGAGAGAAAAATCGAATTTTTACTTGCTATCATTTGGTGGTCAAAACGAAAGTGGCTACCTTTGCATCGTCAAAAGGTTAATAGATTGTTTAGGTTAATAGTAATTGATTTAGGTTTTTAGTTATTTTTAGGGTAATTGAACAAAGTGTTGTTCAGGTAACAAAATAGGTTATGGTCTAAGGTAAAAGATGTATAGGGTAACAACGATGCACGATTGAGGGGATCACCGATGAGGTGTGAACCTTTAATCACGCATTGAAAAGTAGTAGTTTGAAAGAGTTTTATAGTCACCGCATGGCAAGAGTGCCATGCTTTTTTTGTTTTTAGCCCTACCCTCATTATTCCATGCTAAATTTGCACACGTCGCCTCTTTTTCTTACTTTTGCATTCGCCTTTCGCCAGCGGAACGACCCGCTGGAGAGTAAACGCATCATCAACACTGGCTATCATGACAACGACCACCAAGCAGCGCCGCCCGCTGACCGTCTATAAGGCTTCGGCAGGATCGGGAAAGACTTTCACACTCGCCGTGGAGTATATCTCACTCCTCGTCAGCGACCCCGAGAACTACCGACACATCCTTGCCGTGACCTTCACCAACAAGGCCACACAAGAGATGAAACTCCGTATTCTCTCGCAGCTCTACGGCATAGCCAACAGTCTGCCTGGGTCGGACACCTATATGGAAAAGGTGATGGAGCAGACGGGGCTGGGAGCGATGGCTGTGCGAACCAACGCGCGACAGGCACTCTCGCTGCTCACCCATCACTACAACTTCTTTCGCGTGCAGACAATCGACGCCTTCTTTCAAGGCGTGCTTCGCAACCTCGCCCACGAACTGGACCTGACGGCCAACCTGCGCGTGGATCTCAACGACAACGAGGTGGAAGGAAAGGCGGTCGATGAGATGATCGAGACGCTCGACGCCAATCCAGAGGTGATGGGATGGGTGCGCGACTACATCAACCAGAACATAGAGGACGAGCAGGGATGGAACGTTATCGGGGCAATCAAGAAGTTTGGACAGAACATTTTCAAGGACTTCTACAAGGATCATGAACGCGAGCTCAACGACCTGCTGGCCGCAGAAGGTGGCAAGTTTTTTTCGCGGTACACGGCGCTACTGCGCAGTCGGCGCAACACGCTACGCAAGCAACTGGTGGATCCGGCACGGGAATTGGTGGCCCTGATGGGGCAATGCCATATAGACTACGCGGAGCTCTACCGGCGAGGACTCTACAACTATATCGTGAAGCGGAGCAAGGGAACACTCAACAACGAGCCCACACCCGCCGGCGTGCAGAAGGCGCTACAGGACGCAAACCTATGGACGGCCTCCAAATGTGGGGCGGCCGACAAGGAGGCTATCAAGGACATGGCCAACAACGGCGGACTGAGGTTGCTTCAGGAGATGGAGACGCGGCGCGAGAAACTATGGTGTGAATACAACTCCTGTGTGCAGACGCTCTCCCATCTGAGCGAACTGCGCTTGCTCAACGCCATCGCCAAGGCGGTGGAGGAGAGCAACCGAAACGCCAACCGCTTCATGCTCAGTGATACGCAGGGACTGCTCCACGGTATGATACAGGGATCGGACACACCTTTCCTCTACGAAAAGATCGGCGTACAACTGCGCCACATCATGATCGACGAGTTTCAGGACACCAGTCAGATACAATGGCGCAACTTCAAGGTGCTGCTCGACAACTGCATGGCACAGGAGGGATCGCGCAACCTCATCGTCGGTGACGTGAAGCAGAGCATCTACCGCTGGCGACAGGGCGACTGGCGACTACTGGCAAACCTCTCGCAGTCTTTTGGCAAGGAGACCGTCTGCGAAAAGACACTGGCAACCAACTACCGGTCGTGGGAGCGCATCATCCAATTTAACAACGCCATCTTCACCCGACTGGTGGAAGAGACGGTAGGCGAGTTGTCTGCCGACAAGACCCCGCAGGCAACGCTGCTGGCACGCGCCTACGACGACGTCAAGCAGGGGAATGCCAAGGGGCAGGGAAAGGGATATGTGGAGGTGGCGCTGCTCCCGTCGAAGGACTACCGGGAGAACATCCTCGCACGCTTGGCGGACACCGTGCGGCGGCTGATCGAGGGAGGGGCACGACAGAAGGACATCGCCATCCTCGTGCGCAGCAAGTCGCCCGTACAGTATATCGCCGACTATTTCGTCGAGGAGTTTGGACAGTCGGTGCGCATCGTCTCTGATGAGGCTTTCCGTCTTGACGCCTCCCTCGCCGTCAACGTGATGGTGCTCGCCTTGCGGCTACTCGCCCATCCCGAGGACAATCTGACGCGGGCGGCACTGGTCAAGGCGTATCGCAACGACGTGCTACAGGAGGGTGCTCCCCTGCCCCACCTGCTCGTCACCACACGGGATGAGGTTGTGGGAAAAACAGAGAGACCAGGACGACCCAGCGACGAAGAGATACGGAAGAGGCTCGAAGAATCACTGCCCGATCGCTATGTCAGAGAGGCTGACCAGCTACGCAACCTACCGCTGCTCGACCTGGTGGATACGCTCCATGCGCTCTTCCAACTCGACCAACTCAAGAACCAAAGTGCGTATGTGTGCCTCTTCTACGACAAACTCAACGATTATCTCCGCGACCGCCCGGCAGATATCGACGACTTCCTCACCGAATGGGACAACACCATCTCGCAGAAGACGATCCAAAGCGACGAGGTGGAAGGCGTGCGCATCATGACCATCCACAAGAGCAAGGGACTGGAGTTTGACAACGTCATCATCCCCTTCTGCGACTGGCAATTGGAGAAGGGAAACACACTGTGGTGCGAGAAGGGAAAACGCGAAAAGCCATTTGACGAACTTCCCATCACGCCGGTTGATTTCAGTAGAAACAACCTGGTAGGCACGGTCTATGAGGACGACTACCGCGAGGAGCACTTCCAGAACGCGGTGGACAACCTGAACCTCCTCTATGTGGCCTTCACGCGAGCAGGAAAACGGCTCTTCGTGACGGGAAAGCGGATGTCGGAGAATCAGAAGAAGAAGTTTACAGGACTGACATCGCAGCGCAGTCAGGGTTTGGAACTATGCCTCGAGCAGGTGGCAGCCGACTTGGGGGCCGACTGCTCATTCCAGGGAAAGGATCAAACCGAAGAGGCGCTGGAACTGGTCTATGGCACGCTGGAGGGTGAGGACATCGTGGGCAAAGGAGACAAGACGGCAAGCGACAACCCCTTTGAGTCGCCCTCGGAGACGCAGGAGATCAGAATTGAGACCCACAAGACGCCAATCGGCTTCCGACAGAGCAACAAGAGTGAGGAGTTTGTGCGCGGCGAGGAGACGGACGCGCCCACGAGCTATATCAAGATGGGCACCATTCTCCACCAGCTCTTCTCCTCTATCCGCACAGAGGAGGACATCGAACCACACATCAGCCAACTGGTTTCGGACGGTATCATCACGGACGATCGGCTCATCGCACAACTGCGGAAACAGGTGGAAGCCTCACTCGCCAATCCCACCGTGGCCGAGTGGTTTCGCCCAGGATGGAAACTCTATAACGAGTGCTCCATCCTCCAGTACAATCCCGCCGACGGGACGACCATAGAGCAACGACCGGACCGCGTCATGAGCGACGACGAGAAGACGATCGTGGTTGACTACAAGTTTGCTAAGCCACGCCCGGAGCATGCCACGCAGGTGAAGAGCTACATAGAACTGCTTCGGAAGATAGGACATAAGAATGTCTCCGGGTTCTTGTGGTACGTGCTCCGCAACGAGGTGGTCGCGGTAGAGGTATAAAGAAAACTCGGAGATTAGAAACATCAAGCATCTCCGGCTGGGAACAAATATTTTTCAAGCCCCCTGTAAAGGAAATAACCATACAGGGGGCTTGAAGTGTCTTTGATTGCAAAACGCAACGGTTCTGTTTGCGCCTTATACCTTATATATATAGGCTATCATGAAATGGCGAGATTAGTTGATCTCAAAATCCTTGATCTTCGCAGACGGCTTGATGTATTCGAGCTTGAAGTCGATATTGGGCTCTATGTCCGAAGTAAGGGAGTTGACATAATCCAGTCCGGCCTTGGTGATATCCTCGTCGGGAATGCTGATATAGACCTTACCGATGTTGCAGGCTACACCGTAGTCGGCATTATACTCGAAGGTCACTCCCTTGGCTTTGCGGAGCGTTTCGGCCAAGGGCTCACCCACAGCGATGGTCGTGCCACCAGCCTGCGTACTCTTCACATTCTTCTCTACCGTCTTCTCGTCTTGCTCTGTTGCAATACGAATCACAGACTTCAAAGGCTGAACCACTGAATCATCGTCCACCTCTTTTGGTGCACTGACAACACGTCCATACTCGATTCCCCGTGCTGTCTCCACGATTACGTGATCCCCCTGTTTGATTTCAAACTCTCCCGGGGAAAAGAAATAAATCTTTCCCGCTGTTCGGAATCTTACTCCTATTACTTTTGTCATGTATCTAATTCTCCTTTATTGTAAGCAAGAGCAGTTCCATTGTCAGTTCAAAATTAACATTTGCTTTCAGTCTGGCTTTCGCCTTTTCAATTGCGTCCAAAATATTCTCAATTCCTTCATAAGAGCTCTTACTTGCACGCGCCTTGATATATCTCAGCTGATCAGAAAATACTACTCTGTCTACATTCTTAGTTGCCTTATAAATTAATACATCTCTGTACCAGATTGCGATCATATCCAGATAGTCGTTAATCTCCATCTTATATGTCATACATTTTTTCACTGCATCCATCAGTTCTGAAACATTCATCTCATCAATATTTCTAAGTAAATGTACAACTTCTTCCTTAATCTCATTGAAATATTCTGACGTCGCAAGCATAATCGCTTTTCCCATATTTCCCTGGGCAAATGCTACACAGACATCTGCTTTATAATCAGGAATCTCCATCTGCTCCATCAGATATTTCTTTACAAGCTGATCTTTAATATTACGAAGTTTCATCATAACGCATCTGGAACGAATCGTTGGCAGTAAAGCCTCTGCATTCTCTGTCAGAAGCATGATCACCGCATATTCCGGTGGCTCCTCAATTGTCTTAAGCAATGCATTCTGTGCCTGGGCACTCATTAAGTCTGCCTCTGGAATAATATAAATCTTATACTTGCTGCTGTACGGCTTGATCACAATATCATTATTAACCTGTGTACGAATATCATCAACACTGATCGTATTCGGTTTCTCATGTGTCACCTTAATAATATCCGGCTGATTACCGTTCTGTGCCTGTTTACAGGACTGACATTTCCCACATGCCTCTCCGTCTTCCTCACGATTCTGGCACTGCAGGCTCATAGCAAAAAGATTCGCAAGAAGCCGCTTTCCAGATCCTCTTTCGCCATTCAGAATATACGCATGCGATACTGCATCAGCCTGAACTGCGCTCGAAATATACTTGATTATGTTTTTGTGCCCTACTACATCTTTAAAACTACTCATTTCTATCACCTGCCGTGTATCTTATTTCCTCTTTAGCGGATAATATTCTCACAATTATCCACCTAACAATAGTATATTCATAATTTTAACATCATTTTCTTACAAAACTATGAACTACCATTTAAGTATATCATAAATTCACGTTTATTTCTCGCAAAATTTCTTCCATACAAGTTTCCTTATCAATATTTTGAAATCTCCGCTTGATTCCCGCCCTTTCCAGATTCTCCTCCGAGAAATCTTCTGCATCTGCAAGAAATCTTCTGCACAGTTCTGCATACTGCGGTTTCAGCTGTGCCCGTTCTCTTTCTAACGCCCTCGACAGTCTTAATCCATCTTCTACTTCTATATATAATGGAACCATAACATCATCACCAAAATATTCTTTCAATGCATAATATGACTTTCATGTATCATTATGGACCCCCAATATTACTCATGTCAAGTTTCAAGCCTTGGATCACATTTTTGCTCAGTCAATTGAGCAGTTGACCTAAAAATCAGTTGTATTGGGGAAAAAGTCAACTGTGGCCAATTTACAGTCAAACTTCATAATTTTTTATCCACATCAACATTATAAACTCATAGGCATAATTTGATCAAGTTTG
>OGFM01001352.1_pt1 | contig 15594 bp, 18 predicted proteins | sample 1570871 | NCBI WGS metagenome assembly OGFM01 (sample SAMEA2581957, study PRJEB24529) | metagenome | biome: Human gut stool | place: China | collected 2011
AAGGCTGACATCATGCGGATTATCGAATATCGCAGTAATGATTTCTACAAGCAATTTGCAGTCGATTTGTTTGCGTTCGGTTACTTTATGGGCGGGATTAATTTCGTGGACATCGCCTACCTTAAAACGGATAATATCGTGGATGGACGGCTAATCTACACCCGACGCAAAACACATAAGTTGATTAGGCTACCTTTACAGCCCAAAGCGCAGGAGATTATAGAGCGTTACCGACAAGATGGTGCGCTCTTTTTGTTTCCTATACTTTCTGCATTTCATAAAACCGAGCAACAACAACGCAATCGAGTTCACAAAGTCATTTCCAAAGTGAACGAGCGACTGAAAGAGGTAGGGAAAGAGTTGGAAATACCTATCGACTTAACGACCTATGTTTCGCGGCATAGTTTCGCCACAGTCTTAAAACGAGAGGGTGTAAGCACGTCGATAATTTGTGAATCATTAGGCCATAGTTCGGAAAAGGTTACCCAAATCTATTTGGATAGTTTTGAGAACAGCCAAATCGACGCGGCGATGCAGAATCTATTGTGAACGAAAAAGGGCACTCCGACGAATATACGGAGTGTCCTTTTTTTCAACGACAGCAGGCTGAAATTAGGCGACCGTCGTTTGTTCGGGAAGACGTTTTATATCTTCCGACAGAAATCTGTCCGCATCTTCGGGCGAGAAGCGTTTCCCGTAAAGTTGCACATCAGCCCCTAATGTGCGGGATACACCGTCTTTCAGCACCTTTTTCATCGTGGCACTACCGAGGAACACAATATGTTCCGCTACATATTCAGGCTTCAAGCCCAAGATTTCGCACTCGCGGCAATACCTGCGGCTGTCAAGCAGGATATTTACCTGCTCCATGAAATCAGCCCAAAACTTGTTCGCATCCGAGTAAGCCGCATTCATGAATTTGTCGATGCAGGCCAATTTTATTTCGTTATCCTTTTTCAGTTGGACATCGAAAACGGGCCGCGCCTGCGTCATTACCCGCCACATCGGGGGCGTAGTCGAACGGCGGCGGCGCGAGGTCTGCGCCGTCTGCTGTTCTTTCTGTTCGGCAACGGGAGCAGGCGTAGCGGTTGCGGCGTTTGCCGCGTTCTGCTCGTTTACGTTGTTTTGTCCGTTAATAATAGCATTAGCCATAATCTTAAATACTCCTTTTACAGAGGGGCTAAAATTATTCTGCATCCCTTGCCCAAGCGTTTGCAGGTCGTCGGGTTTATCCCTTTCGACACTACAAAGATTTGACTTTTCGCACCCCAAATACGGGGAGTGAAATAAAGGGCGTTTTTACTCTCCCTTTGCAAATTACAGATAAACAGCGGAATAAGTTGCAGGCATGCGCCCTTTGCAGGACTTAATTATTCCTTTTAACGAATCGTCGCTATACAAAAAGCTGTCATTGCGGGTAAATTCATAGAGGTAACAGATACGCGAAATCAGCAACAGCCGATTCAACGAAACACTCTTGTCGGGTTGCTTTGGGCGGTTGTCCCCCAATAAAGCGTTCAGCATATCCCGATACATCTCCACAGTCCGATAAATCCGAAACGACGTACTCGGATAGGTTTCGTCGAAATTGCCCGTGTCAATCCCGTAATAGTGAATCTTCCTGCCTTTGCATTCCCGTTCATAGGTTTCCCGCAGCCAGTCCAAAATCCCACGCTTTATAACGGGCAGAACCTCGACTTTCTTTCTGTTCTTTTTAAGGGTTATTTCAATATCATCGTCCGTGAAATCCTCGCCCAACTCTTTGAACAGATTTTGCACCGCCTTATCCAACGATGCAGGTTTCACAAGGCCGTAGTTCTTAAACGAGGTTTCGGCATAATCGTAAATAAAGACTAACGCAAACCAGAATTTCTCGACATCCAGCCCCAATCCCATAACCGTAGCGATTATATCGTCGTTAGCAAGATAATCCGACTTGGTAAAGGGCATCTTAATCTTACCCGTACAGTAGCGATATTCGAATTGCGGCGTGCGGATTCCATACGTCTGTTCATCACATCCGCAGGCAATATCGACATACTCGCGCAACTCTCGGCGCATCGGGTCGAAATCCCAATGCACAATCTTATCGTTTTCATCCATCAGTAAGGATTCATACATACTCTTACGGATGGCATCGGCTTCTTTCTCATTCATAAAATAGCGTTTTACACCCAAATTTACGGCTTTTTACGTGTACATCGCACTTATTTACCGTGCAAAAACCGCTATTAGCACTTAAAACATGTGTTCGAAAGGAATTTCAGAACAGCCGCGCCATGTACCGAACCGCTAATAGTACTGAATTACATGACACGAAAGGTGTTTTAGAACAACAGACTATGTAAAATACCCGCTAATACTACTTTTTGCACATTAATTTCCACGTCGAACACACTCCGCCACCCCGTAAACAGCCCTATAATGCCATTTAAGACATAGATAAAAATGTTCGGATTAATTGCTGTCCGACCTTTGTTCCCAATAAAAAAGGTGCTATCTTTATAATACGAAAAAGGAGCAGTCCTAATGTCGAGTCCGTCCATAATCGGGAGGTGTTTTTCAGCACCTCTTTTTCTTGTTTCCGAGTGTAATATTTTTTGATTCCGAAATGGACTATCTCTTTAATAATAACAATACAGGATTAAAAATAATTACAGATTTTATTTCACTAAAAACGAATTACTTATGCAAAACTGAACCATCGACGCACCCAAAGATGCAAAATTTCTTCGGGACTTTATGACCGAAATTCCCGTGAATTGTCTATTTAACAAGAAAAAGACGGGATGCGGTGCTACCGAACTGGCTATCCGCAACTCCATTCCCACCCTTATCGCTATGCCTTACGTGGCCTTGGTGAAGAACAAGACCGTCTGCCGCACCGACGATATAGAGGTGTTGGGCGTGTACGAAGACATTACCGAGTGGGACATCACGCAATTCGCCCGTACCCATTCCCCCTTAAAGATAGCCACGACTTACGATTCCCTGCCGCGCGTCGTTTCCGCTTTACAGAGCATCGGCATAGACCCTTATAAGGAGTTGTTCCTGCTGGTGGACGAGTGGCACGTGCTGTTTAATTCCTATTCGTTCCGACACCGAGCCATCCGAGAACTGCTTGCGACGGCGGCACGCTTCGATCGTGCGACCTACATGACGGCGACACCCATAGAACGGGAATACATGTTGGAGGAACTGCGACACCTGCCGACCTGCGAAATCGACTGACCCGACCTTACGGAGGTCAAAGTACGTTCGCGGCAGACCAACAAACCCGATAAATATATCGTCTCGGAGTGCGTCAAAGTCCTGCGCGACGAATTGCCCTACAACCTGCATATCTTCGTCAACAGCGTGGATTTTATCGCAAAGGTCATCGACACGCTCAAACTCGCTCCTGAAGCCGTTAAAATAGTCTGTTCCACGAGCGGAGAGAGTAGACAGGAAAACCAGCGCAAATTAGGCAATGCCTATCCCATAGGCCAGCCCTCCGACCCTGCAAAGAAGATAAACTTTTACACCTCTACCTGCTTCGAGGGGTGTGACATCTTCGACCCCGACGGCGTTACATTCATCGTCAGCGACGGACGAAAGGCGCACACGCTGTTGGATATTTCCACGCTCTTTACGCAGATATGCGGACGCATCCGAGATTCCCGTTACAAGACGCAAATCGTGCATGTTTATTCCACGACCAAATACAGCAAGGCCGTAACGCTCGATGAGTTTGTTGCGGCTACCCAGCGGACGCTTGCAGACGCCGAAAGCTATGCCGCCGAGATAAACTCGTTGAGTGAAGCCACACGGGTCAAAACCTTGTCGAAGATTCCCTACATCAACGAACAATATGTGCGGATAGCCGACAATCGCCTTGTCGTGGAAAAGAACCTCGCCAACATGGACATCGTGAATTTCAAAATCAGCCGACATATTTACGCGACCTATGTAAACCTTACCGACGAACTGCAACGAAACGGCTACAAGGTAACGGTGCAGACATACAGCAAGGTCGTGGAACACCTTGCGGCGAACCCTTCGGCAAGGACTACTTTTCGGGAGTTGTTCGACGAATACTGCCGACTGAAAACAATGACCGAGCAATTTTTCGTGGTAGAAAGCCCCGCCGAACTATGCGCCGTGATAGAACAGCGGCATCCGCTGGTTAAGCAGGCTTACGACGAGTTGGGAACGGCCAAAGTGCAGGCGTTGAAATACCATGTCGGCAACATCCGCCGTGAGTTGGTAAAGGGGCTTTCAATCGGCGACGACTATAAAATCGTGAAGATGATAAACGACGCATTTCAGAAGCAGACGCCGATTACCAAGAACAAGGCCAAAGAACGCTTGCAGGAGATTTACGACACGCTGGGTCTGCAACGAAAGGCCAAAGCGACAGACCTTGCGCAATGATACGAGATAAAGGACGCACCGACACGAATAGAGGGTAAACCGACCGCGTGTGTGACAATTATCAGGGACAAGTTCGTGAGAAGATAGAGGGCGATTACGACCTTATATAAAGAAAAACACCACACATAAGACAATTACAACTGTAAACTAATTCAATCAATAATTTCTTATATTTGTACAAAACGTACAATGATGAATAGCATAATATTTATGTGGATAACAATAATAGTTAATATTTTAGGATGGTTTATATTACATATACTATCTAAACGTCGAGATTTATCCAACAAGAAAAAAGAAATTACCATCCAATATCTAATAACAGCATGGCAATTATTAGAAAATGCATCTAACCGCAACGATAGCACTCGGAATGCTGATGTTGAAAAAGCTATTGCGAACATTCAACTATTCGGAACCCCAACACAAATACAATTAGCTCAAAAATTATCTGATGAAATTGGGGATACTCAGCAAGGAGATACTAAACCTCTTCTTATTGAATTAAGAAAAGAGTTGAGAAAAGAGTTAGAGTTAGAAGTTGTTGGAGATAAATTAAGACATTTACGTTTTAATAAAAAAGCCTTATAGTTAGGGCTTTTTTATTTTATCCATGCAGACAATCCCTATTTTTCACCCCTCCCCATTTTCGGATGGAAAACCGAATTTTTTACTTACTATTTAATAGGATTCCACATAAAACAGACCACCCCCTATTTATGCCCGAAACCATATAACAGCATAGAATTATCGGAATTATATAGAATCGGAAAGCTATTCTTACATGGAGATATGCCGCCCTGTTTAGTTGGTTATGAATGGAGTTATCTTTTTACAAGTAATGGGGAATAACTCTAAACTTTACAGACCATGAAAACATTAAATGAAAGGGCGACAGAAATTCTGCAAGCCTTGTTAGCCGTGCGGGCTTACAGAATCGACCACGGAAACGGAGTTTACACACGCTTACGTGCCGCAATGATTGGGCGCAATGGAAAGTACAACCTTATTTCGCTGGTAGAATACTACGAATCTAAAGGTAAACTTGCGCAGAATACAGAAATGAATTTTGCATTTGACACAAGTACAAAGCAGTTTATCCCGTACTATTACTGCAACAAAACTCTCCGCATTGAATCGCATAGTGCGTACCCGACAGAAAACGGAATGGAGAATTGCGCCGAGGAACGACAGGCTGACCACACAAATTTTGCAAACCGATGGCTAATACGCATGAACTCGCAACAACCGATTATATGAATGCGCAACGAGTAGTACAGAATTGTGTTTTGAAGAATCAAAGCACGGTTATCGAGGAAATGATACGGGCAAACCTTATTTCCGAAGAATATCTTTATCCGTTCGCGGATGATGTCATGGAATGGTGGCTGATTGATTCTTGGCTGGCCGAACGACTGAAAGAGCAAGGCGAGGTTATCATCGAGGAATACGGTTGCTACTGGTGGGGCAGACAATCCAGCGGGCAGGCGATTTACATGGATTATGTAATTCAGAGAATTTGCGGGGGAATCGACTGATTCCCCTTGCAAATCTGAATCCGATTATTTACTTTTGCAGAAACAACAAAATAAAGGCAAGAAAACCATGTAGCACGACATAGATTATTACGCTTCAAAACGGGTCCCCCATCCTGTCCCGACTATATCATAAATCAAAACATTCAAAAAATGGGGACAGTCAAGAATGTAGAGTTGTCGATGCAATCCGTTCGGCGGCTATTGGAGCGTAATCATCTTGCCTACACAATTGAAAAGGATTCGATTCTTTTCAACCGACGATTCAACCGCAGGACAGGACAAAAATCCTATTATTACATCGGCTTTACAGAGGGCGAGAAGAAAATCGGTCGTCAAAGCATCGTGTTCGGATGTGTAGACTACAATGTTTACGACGAAGATTTTGCAATGGGTACATGCTTTCGCCAGACGATGTGTACCGACATGGCGTTTTTCGCATTCCATTTTCACGACCTCTTTCCCGATTTCTATCCGACCGACGAATACAACGATTGGAGCGAATGACACGAACGACAGACTTTGCAGACGGACTGACAACCGACTGCAAGGTCTGTTTTTATGTAATGACCAAATAAATAAGGCTATGCCAGCACCATAGAATCAAAAATAAGGGCAACAACCCCGAAAAGGAGTTAGGGCTATGCGTTTTTCCGAAAATGTTTCCTAAATTTGTGGAACATACGAACTACGGAAGCGTAAGTTTATTCTCGATGTTGAATCTGGTAAATTTAATTGCGATGAGAATAAGCAGACCTAATCTCCCGCCATATCCATACGGATACGGGCGTGGGGTTGTTGCTTATTTTATCGCAGGGCTTACCAGAGCCTAACATCATAAATAAGCGTACAACCCTGCGCTTTCTTTTTACTACTAACTGCTGTTTGTGGGTTGGGAGCGGCAATAATACATTAGTTATATGTTTTGTCGAAATTGTGGTGCAAAAATGGCAGACAATGCAAGAATTTGCATGAAATGCGGTGTCATGGCTGGAGACGGAGACAAATTTTGCTCGAATTGCGGTGCAGAACCAGACCCCAAAGCAGTCATTTGTGTCAAGTGCGGATATGAACTAAAACCATTTTCATTACCGATTCAAGAAAGGCCAGAACGGCCAGCAATACCCCCTAAAGGTTATGATTTTGGCAGTGCAATTCGGGCTGGATTTAATAATTATGCAATATTTCAAGGCAGATCAACCCGTACAGAATTTTGGTACTGGACTTTATTTATTGTGATTGTAAATGGCTTGTTGCTTTGTGGACTTATCTCAGGAATCAGCATTGCGGATGAAACGCAAATTGGAATTTTTGGAGTAACCTATTATATCTTCAATTTAGGAACGTTGTTACCCTCCTTGGCTGTAACAATCCGCCGATTACATGATATAGGAAAAAGCGGATGGAATTTTCTGGTTGGTTTAATTCCAATTATAGGCACATTTATTTTAATAATATGGCTTTGCATGCCCAGCGATTACTATACGATATACAGGGATGTAACATTGAAAAACAGATTTCATTAAATGATAGAGGCTTATATAATTTCACTTGTTACTTGCATTTTAGGCTCTTTGATAGCTTACGGAGTAAGTGGTGAAAAATCCTATTTCAGTTTTGTGGACGGGAGCGAATTGGCTATTATGTTTCTTCCGTTTCTGAATACAATACTTGCAATGTTCTTTATTTTTAGAATTATCGTTTTAATAACAACGGGGAAATAAAAACTTAAATATTACCGATTATGAAATTTTCTGAACATGATGTAGATAAATGCAAAAGCATCCGTTTACCTTTAATTGAGATATTAGCAATATGGAAAAAATATCACTTTTAATCTTTGCTCTCTTATGTGTTTCTTGTGTTAGTAAACAAGAATATCAAAGATTGGAACAAGAAAATATTAGGTTTAAAAATGAGATAATACTACTTCAAAAACAAGTAAAAGATTTTCAACAGCAAGTAAAACAAAAAGAATGGCAATTCATAAGAGATGAAATCTTATATACAGTAGATGCAGATGGGCATGTTGAAGATTCGAAATCAGGCGCACTTTACGTTAAAATGCTTAATGCAAATGCATTTTATGAAATGCGATTAGCAGGAACAATCGGGACGATAATTAGAATCCCTATATATGAGAATCCAGAATACTCACAATATGCAGATAAAGAATGTAATAGGCGATTCAAATATAAATCCAAGACTGGCTATTATTTGAATATAAACTAATTTAGGGCCGACTTATTCAAGAGGCCTTTATATAGGCCCTTTGAAAAAGTTGGTCCGCCATTCCATTATATGAAAAAATATATACTCACCATCTTCTCCCTGCTGATTGCAGGGTGTGGCATATATCTTTGGGCTAACTCTATATCGAAAAAAGAGCGGTTGGAATTGCTCAATGGAGAATACGAATTAGTCGATTGGCAGATTCGCCCGAAATCTGCTATTCATGCGGATTCTCTTACGGTGCATGATGTTCCCCAGCGTGGCGAACGCTTAACCCTACAAACGAACGATAACGGAGATTTCCGCTTAACGGCTGAATCATCATTACCAGTCCTGCAACAGTTAGCTGATTTGGAATGGCAACTACTCTATGTTCAACGCACGTGGTTTGCATGGCGGCATCGTGTCACGGGACTATATCATGCGGGCGAACATTCGGCAGATGTTTACTGGCATCGGGCACTTATCAATCAAAAGGATGTAGGCATTGCTTTACAACTACCTGACCCGACAAATGAAAAGATCGGCTGGTTTCTGATTTTACAGAAGAAATAATTTAGGACTGACTTATTCAAGGGGCCTTTATATAGGCTCTTTGAAAAAGTTGGTCAGACTATCCAAACAATTAAATAATGAATACAAACCACAAGTAACTATATGAAAAACTACTTACTTATCATTTTGCTTTTATGTGCAGGAGCATATAACGGCTATGGTCAAAAACAGCCGTTAGGTTACCACCTGCAAAAAGCCATCGACCTAATGCAGAATAACGGCGACGAAAAGGAAGTGATGGAATGCCTCGACCAACAGCTTCAAGAAACTCCCGACAATGCCGATGCAAGGGTGGTTCGTGCAACTTTATACCTTAAACAAAAGAAATACGGGAATGCACTTTCGGATATGAACCTTGCTATAAAATACTATAAAAAAGGTGGGATATTCCCTAAATACACTATATACTGGGGACGTGCCCGCGCATATTACGATATGGAAGATTTCGACAAAGCACTTGCCGACTATGATACCGCTTACAAATTAGTGTTGAAAGACAAGAAAGGCACAACGGATATTTACGATATTCTTTATGAACGAGCACAGATTTATTACGATTTAAAGGATTATGCGAATGCAGATGCAGACTATTGGCAGATGTTGAAACATGATGAAGCCGATCAGGTCGCCATGATTGGCCTTATCCGCAATATGATTGCCCGTAAGGAATATGATAAAGCATTGGAATTGGTCAATAAATGCGAAAAATATGATGCTGACTACGAGGAAACCTATTGTTATCGGATGCAGATTTATGATAAAATGGGCGAAACGGACAAGGCAATTGATGACGCTGTAATCTATTTTGAAAAATCGGATGACCCACGACATTACCTGCTGAAATCAATTATGGGCAAACATTTGAGTTACGCATTAGCCAAAGTACAGTCCCGAATTCAAACAAATAACGATTACTCATGGAAACAGTTATGTATCCATATATACAAGTGGGGCCATGATTATGCAAATGCCATTCAATATTACAATCAACTGGAACAGGAATTCGGAAGTTCCATCCCAATCTACTACAATCGGAGCGAATGCTACAACGAAATAGGAGATACAGAACGAGCCATTGCGGACATAACCAAGTGCATTGAATTGGGGGATGGCAAAGATTATGATGCAATTATTGCCCGTGCCGACTATTACCGCGAGGGCGGGCAATATAAAGAGGCGATAGCTGATTTTACGAAAGGGGTAGAACTTGAGCCGACTAATGCCTATCCCTATTATAAGCGCGGCTGGTGCTATGAGTTATCGGGCGATGATGATTCGGCAATGAAAGATTACAATGCGGGAATTGATGTCGATAAAAGTTATCCTTATATTTTTTTAACACGAGGTGAATTGTATCTGAAACGTGGAAAAAAAGAGAAAGCCAATACCGATTTCAATGAGGTAATAAGACAAGATACCGTTGCCCGAAGTGGCAGTTGCCGCCAATATGCTCTCCACTTTTTAGGACGGGATGCCGAAGCCCTCGAATGGATGGATAAAATCATTGCCGCTGATTCAACAAGAAGCGGCGGATATTACGATAAATCATGTCTGTTGGCGCGCATGGGACGATTGAACGAATCTGTTGCGGCACTTCGCAAAGCCTTTGAAAATGGTTATCGCTCGTTTGCACATATCGAACATGATGACGATATGGATGCAATTCGGGAACTGCCCGAATTTAAGCATCTAATTGAAGAATATAAGGCAAAACCTATTCGAATAGAAGCCGATGATGAACAGGCAAAGGATAAGATTGAAACGATTTCCGAGATACAGATGAAAAAGATGCATAGCGGACTTTATGAAATACCCTGTACGATTAATGAATTGCCTTTAAAATTCTTTTTCGATACGGGAGCAAGTACGGTTACAATCTCCTCGGTGGAAGCTAATTTCATGCTTAAAAATGGCTATTTAAAATCAGACGATATTAAGGGCAAAGAATATTACAGCGTGGCAACTGGCGAGATTCACGAGGGTACGACAATCCGTCTGCGTGAAATCAAGATTGGCGATGCCATTCTGCGTAATGTTGATGCTTCGGTTGTCCACAACCAGCAGGCTCCGCTATTACTCGGCCAGACTGTTCTGGAACGGTTCGGAACGGTTACTATTGACAATATCAATTCAAAATTGATTATCAAACAAAAATAGAACAAGGAACATATAGACTTTCTCCAATTGAGCGATTCGTTGGAGAAAGTTTTATTTGTTCGTTGGTGACATAATTTTCACAGGCTATATAAACAGGACATTTCATAATTGCGTCACACGGTCAACCAGAATATTTAGGACTGTGGGAGCCAAGAGGACCGACTTTGACAAGGGGGCTTATAATAGACCCTTTGAAAAAGTTGGTCCGATTTTATCAAACGATGAATGAGATAGAATTAAAAATAAATAGCAATTAGTTTGGAGTTAAATTGCGTCGTATCTTAAAGAATAGGGAAAGAGGGCCGAAAAAATGCGGCGTTTTCTTTTGCTTTCAGTAGACAGACACAAATTCTCGGCTTAACGGTCGGGAATTTTTATTTGAAAACTATAAATTCACTATGCCAATGAATAACAAGAAAGAACGTGTTACAGAACTTATTTAGCCCATTAAACAATTCTTTAATTAACAATCATTTACAAACCAGTAGACAGACGCAAATGTTTAACCATTCGTTTAACCAATGCGAAAAACATGGTAAAACACATTCGAGAAAATCGTCGTAAAAGTAAATAGCTCAGTTGGTTACCCCTAAACGCGTAGCGTTTTGGGGGCTTGAGAGCGCAACCTTGCCAAGGTTGAGGTAGCGAGTTCGAGCCTCGTCATCCGCTCCAAAAAGGACGCTTAAAAATATTAAGCGTCCTTTTTTCCTAAATCCAATGACACAGAAATAAGGCGACATAGCCAAGTGGTAAGGCATGGGTCTGCAAAACCCTGATTCCCCAGTTCAAATCTGGGTGTCGCCTCCAAATAAACGGTAAGTATCATTTGATGCTTGCCGTTTTTATTTTTTTACTTTTTCACGCTTTGGTCTGTCCTGAATTATTGACAAGTTTCCGTCGCTGAATTATAATATTTTTAAAGCTTAGTTGTACCTAGCGTGTGCAGCTTTATTGCGATAGTTTAATATCGGGGGTGTCGGCGCAAAAGCCGGCTGAGATTAAGGATAAATGCTCCTTTGACCCTTTAACCTGATACGGATAATGCCGTCGTAGGTAGTATAATCTCAGCCTTACGGTATTTTCATATCGTAAGGCTTAATTTTTTTGAGAGGGATTGATATTGTGGAAAAAAGAAATTCTACAAAAAGACTCACAGAAAGCGCATTGCTTCTTGCAATAGCTGTGGTATTGGAACTCGTTTCAAAGCTTTTGGGACTTGAGCTTCCGTTCGGAGGAACAATAACACTTGCAAGTATGTTCCCGGTAGTTCTCATTTCTTACAGATACGGTGTGAAATGGGGGTTGCTCAGCGGCTTTACCTATTCACTTTTGCAGATGATAATGGGTGCTAAGGTGGTTTCGGCTATGTTCCTGCCTGGTGAAGACCAAATGGCTGTTTGGCAGGCAATATGCGTTTGCCTTCTTGACTATGTGCTCGCTTATACCATACTCGGCGTCGGCGGTATGTTTAAGGGCAAATTCAAAAAACCGGCATTGGAGCTTGCACTCGGCGTATTTGTCGCCCTGCTCTTAAGGTATATTGTTCATATTATATCGGGTGCGATATTCTACGGAGCATGGGCCGAATGGTTCTTCTCTCAGGAGGGCTTCTATAAGATAGGAGAGAGCATACTCGGCAAATATTCCGGTACGGCTCTGTCGATAGTTTATTCGGTATTCTATAACGGCCTTTATATGGTTCCGGAAATAATCATAACAACCGTTGTGGCAGCTATTCTCGGTAACGTTCCGCAGATAACCGGAGTTAAAAATCCGAAAAAAGATAAATAACAAACGCTTGACAAATTTTTTAACTGTAATTATAATATAAAGCACAATCGAAAAGATCGCCTTTAAAAACTGTGAAGGAAACAAGACGGTTACCGTGAGTTTCAGAGAGCTGCCGTGTGGTGAAAGGCAGTACCAAGTATCCGTGTATAACTCGTTCCGGAGTTTCATAGCTGAAGTCATAGGCTGTGACGGCAGACACCGTTATATGTCAGGTCTTGTTGGAGACCGCAGAGGGCAGCCTCGGCTGCCGAATTAGGGTGGTACAGCGTGGTTTTTACTTCGCCCCTATCTTCTTCAGAGATAAGGGCGATTTTTTGTTTTGTAAAGACTGCGCTTTATTTTTTGTATTTTTCGCTGTGCTGTCAGTCTTTGCAAAGCAAGCTATATGATTGGAGTACTTCATAGGAGAAATAATTATGAAAACAAACAAGTACATTCCTTTTGAACCTATCGACATTCCGGACAGAACTTGGCCGTCCAAGACCATAAAAGAGGCGCCTGTTTGGTGCTCTGTGGATCTCCGCGACGGAAATCAGGCTCTTATAGACCCCATGAACCTTGAGCAGAAGCTTGAGATGTTCAAAACGCTTGTAGACATCGGCATAAAGGAAATCGAGGTCGGCTTTCCTTCCGCATCGGAGACGGAATATGAAATTCTCCGCACGCTTATAGACGGGAATTATATTCCGGACGATGTGACAATTCAGGTGCTTGTGCAGAGCCGCGAGCATCTTATCAAAAAGACCTTCGAGGCTGTAAAGGGCGCAAAGAACGTTATAATACACTTTTACAATTCCACATCGACTCTTCAGCGCAAGGTCGTATTTAAAAAGGATATGCCGGGCATTATCGATATTGCGGTAAACGGCGCAAGACTTATTAAAAAGCTGTCGGATGAGCTTATGGAAACGTCCGACATAAACATACGCTATGAATATTCGCCGGAGAGCTTTACCGGTACCGAAATGGATAACGCAGTTGAAATATGCCAAAGAGTTTTGGAGGAGCTCGGCGCAACGCCCGAAAACAAGGTCATACTCAACCTTCCTTCAACCGTTGAGGGCAGCACGCCGAACGGTTATGCCGATCAGATAGAATATTTCTGCCGTCACCTTAAAGACCGTGACAGCGCCGTAATCAGCCTTCATCCTCACAATGACCGCGGTACTGCGGTCGCAGCTGCCGAGCTCGGTCTTCTTGCAGGTGCCGAGCGTATAGAGGGAACTCTTTTCGGCAACGGTGAGAGAACCGGCAATGTGGATATAGTTACGCTTGCTCTCAATATGTATACGCAAAATGTCGATTGCAAGCTGGACTTTCACGACATCAACCATATTAAAGAGGTATATGAGGACGCCACAAATATGAAGGTAGGGCCTCGCCAGCCGTATGCCGGTGAGCTTGTTTTTACCGCCTTTTCAGGCTCTCATCAGGATGCCATAAACAAGGGTAAGGCGTTTATGCGTGAGAATAATCCCGACAAGTGGGAGGTTCCTTATCTCCCAATAGACCCGGCAGATGTCGGCAGGGATTACGAGCCGATAATCCGTATAAACAGTCAGTCCGGCAAGGGCGGTGCCGCGTATATTATGCAGGAATACGGATTTGCGATGCCTAAGGCCATGCACCCCGAATTCGGAGCGGTCGTTCAAAAGGCCTGTGATGAAAAGGGTAAGGAACTCAGAGCCGATGAGGTATTTGAGCTGTTCTGTGAAGAATATCGCAATGTCTGCGGACCTTATAAGCTTCTCAACCATAAATTCAGCGAAGAAAAGCTTGAGAGCGAGTCTCACACCAGGGTGCATTTTACGGGTACCATAAAATATAACGGAAACGAGCCGGTATCTATCGAGGGCGTCGGTTCCGGCCCCATAGAGGCGTTCTTTAACGCTCTGTCGCACGTGGGAATCACGGGATACAAATTCAAGAACTATGCGGAACACGCAATTTCAATCGGTGCGGACGCCAAGGCCTGTTCCTATATCGAGCTTGAAGCTCCCGACGGCAAGGCCGTTTTCGGCATAGGCATTTCACACAACATAAACTATGCTTCAATAAAGGGTATTTTGTGTGCCATAAACCGTTGTCAGCCGAATGTTGTGCGCGAGCCGCAGCAGCCGATATTTGAGAAAAAACAATAAGCTTTTGCGGCAAAGGCATTTTTTCTAAACACAATTCGGCGTTTTATATGTTCGCTTTATTCGGCAAAACGTGCCGTGAGCGGCAGGAAAGGATATGGAAGTAATATGAGAGAACATAATATTGTAGTATTAAAGGGCGACGGTATCGGCCCCGAAATAGTCGACGAGGCTGTAAAAGTGCTTGATGCAGCAGGCAAAAAGTACGGCTTTAAGATGAATTATGATTATGAGCTTATGGGCGGCTGTGCCATAGACGAGACGGGTGAGCCGCTTCCGCAGAAAACCGTAGATGCCTGCAAAAAGGCGGATTGTGTGTTTTTGGGAGCGGTAGGAGGTCCTAAGTGGGACGGCGTTCCCGGCAATAAACGCCCCGAGGCAGGGCTTCTCGGAATACGCGGTGCGCTCGGACTTTATGCAAATCTCCGTCCTGCAAGAATATTTGCCCCCTTAAAAGATGCGTCGCCGATTAAAGACAGCATAACCGAGGGTAACCTTGACATAATGATAGTTCGCGAGCTTACCGGCGGAATTTACTTCGGGGAGCGCGGAACGGGTGTCGAAAACGGCGAGGAATACGCTTATGACACCGAGAAGTACACCGTTTCCGAAATTAAGAGAATTGCGAAAACCGCTTTTGAAATGGCAATGAAGAGAAGCAAAAAGCTCACAAGCGTTGACAAGGCAAACGTACTGGATTCTTCCAGACTCTGGAGAAAAGTTGTAGAAGAAGTCGCAAAGGATTATCCGGAAGTAACTCTGGAACATATGCT
>OGFM01001370.1_pt1 | contig 15482 bp, 17 predicted proteins | sample 1570871 | NCBI WGS metagenome assembly OGFM01 (sample SAMEA2581957, study PRJEB24529) | metagenome | biome: Human gut stool | place: China | collected 2011
ATGCACAACTTTTTAAACATAAATCTTTTATAATTTAATTCCGCCAATAGGTTAAGTATATAATTTTATACATCTTATTTTTATTTAAGAGTGTTTTTGTTTTGAAAGAATACTGAATATGGAGAATTGTGAGAGTGAAATTTTGTTTGGTTAGGACCAATTTAGACTTTATAAAAATATTTCTTTAACTTGTTATTCTTGTTGCAATAGAAAGTTTCTTTTAGAGATAAAGATAAATTCTTATAAAATGTAGGGTGATATAGCGTAGTATAATTTTTTTTGATCTTAAATCGGTACATGAATATGAAATCTTATTTAGTGTTTTTTATTCTTTTCCTTTCCGGTAACTTTATCGGCCTCAAGGCTCAGTCGTCATTATTGATGGAGACTTCTTTACCTCGAGATAGAGATACTTTAATTATGCAGCAGGTGACTTTTTGTGCTCCGGGAGACAGTGGAACTAATGTTACATGGGATTTTCGGGATTTGGAATATTTAGATGTCGAGAAACGTGTGTTTTATAAAGGAAGATTAGACTCGATTCTTTGTATGTATCGAAATAAAACAGCATATAAATATAGGTTGTCAGGGGATTCTCTTTTGTTCTTAGGTTATGAAAATCCTGTGACAAAGATGTGTTTTGTGTCACCTGTGCCTGTGCTTCGTTTTCCTTTCTATTACGGAGATACGATAGCTTCTCCCTTTATAGGAAACGGAGGATATTCCCATGTTTATTCTCTCAAATCATACGGTTATTCCGAGACGGTTGCCGATGCGTCGGGTATATTGTTTCTGCCGGGAGAAGATACGCTTCGAAATGTAATTCGGTTACATAGTAAAGAGCGTGTGGGTTTGCGGTTTATCGATTTTGACATATTCGGCCGGCAAGATTCTTTATTTACGGTTTCTTCGATCGGAGATCGGTTGACTGCTGATAGTGTTATATGGCAAGTCGATACATATCGGTGGTATTTGCCGGGATATCGTTATCCGGTATTGGAAACCATTGAAAATACGATTGATTGGAAAAGTAAGTCGGTGCGACATTTTTTTATCAGTATGCTATATTCTCTTGAAGAGCAAAGGTCGCTTGACAGAGATTCGGAGAATGAGCAGGTCAGGGAGCGAATATTTTTATCAGACAAAAAATACCAAGGGTGCTCCGAACGTTCCGGAGCGTTGTCAGATATGTCTGATCTGTTTTCTCTCTCATGTAAAATAGATCCGGTCGGCAATAGGGCTACAGTTTATGCTGGCCTTAATCGATCCTCGAGGATGGAGATATTGCTTGCCAATATGTCGGGAACGGTACTTTATCATGAATCGCCGCGAACCGTAGAGCCGGGATATTATGTCTCGGATATAGATTATGACCGATATTCTGAAACGGAGTTTATCATTACCGTTATTATCGGAGATAAACGAGAAAGTTGGAAAATAAAGAAAAGATAACCTTTGCTTAGAGCCGGTCTGAATTTTTCAATAAAAAATACGATCAGGACATCTTTTCCCGGGCTGTTTTCCCGTTCTTATTTGTCAGATAACAGGCTATCTTTCTCATAAGACAGAAAAACATCCTCGAACGAAACTCTCAAAACCGATCCGGGCAAAATTCAGACAACATCTTGTTTGGTTATAGTGAGAATTATTGATTGAAGGATGCGTAACTATTATGATCTTTTTATATTATGAAAAACATCGATAAGTATTTGTTTTTGCCGTTTGTTTTATGTTTGTTTGTTTTTTCCGACCTTAAGGCTGACGAATCTCCTGCAGACTACAGAATAAATGTACCGTCACCGCAAGCCTACGCTTTTGCACAGTATGCCGATATGCCGGTAAGCTTATACACCGGAATACCTTCGATCGAGGTTCCGCTTTTTACAATTGAGATAGGGAATTTTACCTTTCCGATAACATTGAGCTATCATGCGTCCGGAATAAAAGTTTCACAAGAAGCCAGTTGGGTGGGGTTAGGCTGGAACCTGAATGCCGGGGGCAATATAAGTCGTACGGTCAGAGGCCTTGATGATCTTATGGGCGGTTATTATTATCAAGATGCGCAGATTCCTGATCAATTTGATAATTCAAGAGATGATATAGTGTCCTTGGTAGGGGTAGATGCTTATAATCTTGTTGTTAGAATCAATGCGGATACGGAACCGGATGTGTTTTACTACAATTTTGCGGGATATAGTGGAATTTTTTATGCTAAAAATTCAGGACGTAAAGAGGAAAACGGTTTTTATTTGTGCGATCCCGAACAGAATCTGAAAATGTCGTTTACTTATAAAGATCAGTCATTCAGTATTATCTCACCGGACGGTACACGATATTTATTCAAGCCGTCCGCCTCTACCGGTTCGGCGACAGTGGTATTGGAAGGATTCAGAATGCCTTATACAGATATGACCCGGTTCCCGTTTTTTGAAGATCGTGTACAAAATATGATTACGAGTTGGGATTTGTCGGAGATTATACTTCCGAATAAGGAAAAGATAGAGTTCGAGTATATTACGGTGGCATATCCTTTTCTTCCGTCAAGTGCCAGTATCATACAGAAAAAATATTTGCCTGTATATGCGGTAAAGAATACCGGATTTCCGGTTTACGCGACAGAAAAATATGAAACTGTTTGTTCGATGAGTATGGTAAATTACCAGAAGTTTCTGAAAAAGATTACATGGAGTTCGGGATATATTATGTTTGAGACAAGTTCTCGGAAAGACTTTGCCCGCAATACATTCAAGCCGGGAGGGGAGAATCTGAAGCTCGATAAGATGTCTTTGTTCCGAACGGGCGACAGTGCGCCCTTTAAGGAGGTCGTTTTTCATGAAAGTTATTTTAGTAACCCTGACGAACCGGAAGATCAGTATAATCTTCGGCTTCGATTAGACTCTCTTTCTGTTTGTTCGGGACAGATTCGGGAAATCCATCGTTTCGGCTATGACGTCCGTCATTCGTTGCCACCCAAATACAGTTTTGCCCAAGATATGTGGGGATATTATAATGGGTTGAATAATACGATATTCTATCCCGAAATTTCTGTATCCCGCAATTATTATAAGGCTGACGGGAAGACGATTGTATATAAAAAAGGAGATATATTGCGGGGGGCGGATCGCAAACCTCGTGCCGAATATATCACCACCGGTATGTTGACTTCTATGGAGTCACCCGAAGGTGGAGTGACGACATTCGAGTATGAGCCGAATGATGCGATAAGCGAGTATTCTGAGATTGTTTTCTTGCATAAGGACACTCTTTATAAGCCGTATAATGTCGAGGTCGATACATTTCATTTTACATTACATACTGACGGCTGGATAAAACTGGACTTTTTATATAATGAAGGAGCGATGGGTGTTGGAGGCAGTGCGTATAAAAATAATATGATCTCTATCTATAACTCTGCCGGAAAGGAGGTCAAGACATGGGGTAGTCAGAATTTTCCGGATATACCGTTTACATATACGATCAAGGATTCGAGCAAATATGATAAAGGAAACTATTATTTGGTATTCAGAACCGATAATTATCTCAACCAGAATCTGAAACTGGCTTTTTACGGACACTTTAACAGGATCGGCCTTGTACAGGGCGGAGGGGTGAGAATATTCCGGATAAAGTCTCCCGTAAATACGAGAGAGTTTACTTATACCGACGCGACAGGACATGCCTCTTCCGGGATCTTTATACGCAAACCTTTTTATGAAAGTATGCAGACTTATGCTACATATAGTACTTTCCTTGATAACGATGGAAGTATTCGGCCGGTTCGGGATGGTTTTAAGGAGTATATAGTTCAGCAGTCCGAATCGGTATATCCGCTTGCCGGTCCGTCGATAAACGCTGCGGTGGGTTATAGTCGTGTTTGTATGACGACCTGTTCTGACGATAAATTTTTCAAAGAAGATTACTTTTATCACAATGAAGAGGAGGCTGTAGATTTCAGATATGTCGGGATGCCCGGTGAATGTATATATATGAACGGGAAGTTGCTGACGCATAATATTTATGAAGACTCTCAATTGATAAAAAATATCAAGTATGAATATAAATGCGATACCATAGCCGTTTTGAACGCGTGGTTTCAGGATTATTGCAATATGGGAGATATAGGAACATATCATGTGCCGATAGGGCATTGCCGGATCGAGCGGGAGACCGAAGGCTGTTTCGATACTCGTTCTTTGACTAAATATTGGAAGACGACCCGTTATAAACAATATAATCCGCATAATTATTTGCCTTCGGAAATCTCGGTCGACGATGGGTTGAAAGAGAAAACCGTGCGCACTATTTATACGGTCGATTTGAATCATATACCGCTTTATAGCGAAATGTGCGGTAATACCGGTAACCGGATAACCGATCCGGTCGAGATTCGCACTTATGATAATAGCGGACTGATACAAAAAGAGCTGCATACTTATAAAAAAAATGAGAAAAACGGGAGTTTCGTACCTGATGCCGTGTATAACTATTACAGGGGATCTCCGAGACCGGCAAGCGATTTTGACGGGAGTAATATTTCTCAGTACGGGTTACCCGACTATATGTTCTCTTGTTATGATAAATATGATAATGTTATCGAAGTGAAGAGCCGGACGGGAGAAAGCGAAGTTTATATATACGGATACGGCGGTCGGTATGTGATTGCCCGCATTCAGAACGCTACGCTCGAAGAAGTGGAAAAAGCGGGTATAGGAGCGGTTGATTCTTTTGCGACCGGGACGGAACTGAGCGAGGAGGAATGGAACAAGCTGAATGCGCTCCGAATATTATTGCCCCGTGCGTTGGTATATGTTTATAAATATGAACCGATGGTCGGGGTGATATCGATTACTGATCCCAAAGGAATGACCTTGTATTACGAATACGATGCCAAAGGAAGGTTGGCCGTTGAACGGGATGGGGACAATAATGTGATCAGAAGTTACCGTTATACTTTAAAGAACGAAAAATGAGGACACGTGCAGTATTTTTATCGATATTGATTTTTCTGTCGGTCGTTTTTCCGGCCGGCGCTCAAGAAAACAGCGTTATGATCCGTACGTTTACAAGTGCGGTGCAAGATCCGTCGCAAGGATCGGATGAAAATACGATAACCGTCGTCGGATATTACGATACGGCGGGAAGACTTCGTCAGACTTTACGCAAGGGATTTGCTCCGGACGGTTCAGACCTCGTGGATTATATCGATTATGACGCTTTGGGCCGGAAGATCGCCGAATATGATCCTATACCCGTTACCGGTAATAATGGGAGGTTTGTAGAAAAAAGCGTATTTCAGCAGGGTTCTGCATGGAAACGGGAATATGATTATGCCTTGTCGGCACAGAATCGTATGACATCTGCGGCGGGTTTGCATTACGGAGGAGGAAACATCGCGTGCAAATATGGTCTGAATTCAAATGTTTCGACAGAATATACGCTTCATTCGCTTATCCCTGTTTCTGTCGGTTTCTGTCGTTACCGGATAAGTTGCACTCCGGCAAAAACCGGGAATTTTCATGTTACGGAGATTCGGGATGAAGATGGCAAGCGGTCGTTGCGCTTTACCGCCCCCGACGGCAAGACGGTACTCGAACGGGTTATTGCAAATGATGGTTTTCATGACACTTACTATCTTTATGACGCGCTGGAACGTCTTGTCGGAGTAATTCCTCCGGAAGCGGCATCCGTATTGTCAGACGGATCGACCTATTATTCGGATGATCAAGTCATGGCATATTATGGTTATTGGTATGCTTATGATCATAGGAATCTGAAAACCGGCGTAAAACTTCCCGGGGCGGAGATACATTATATCGTATATGACGGAGAAGGACGTCAGATACTCCGGCAGGACGGGAACCTGCGTAAACGCGGTGCATGGATGTTCTTGAAATATGACCGGTTGGGAAGGCCGGTTTTGCAAGGTATTGTCGAAGATACTCGGGACAGAGCGGCGATAGCGGCGATATGGGAAGACCGTGCGGTTACCGAGACCTTTTCTGGAGAAGATTTTTTCTGTGTGGGATATACCGATGACTGTAAGCTGGGACAAGGGGAGTATTCCGTTATTTCCGCATGGTTTTACGATACATACGATTTTACCGGTCAACTGCCTATCGGAACAGATTATTTCCCGACAGAGTTACCTGAAAACACGCGCGGGCTGCAGACCGGAATGTATGAGGCCGTGCTGAACCGTCCCGAGACAGGCCGCACGACTCTTTTTACATACGATGACAAAGGCCGCCTGAAAGAAACCTATCGGTCTGACTTTTCCAGCGGAAATAACAGCCGACACGCATTACACTATGATTTTCAGGGATTGGTAACCGGGGAGGATAACCGCTATGAGGGCATCGCCAACGTAAATTTTCGGTATATATATGACTATGCCGGCAGAAAGACGGCCACCCGTTACCAATATATAAATCCTAAACTGACCTCTCCCGACTTCTTGCCGCTATCGAGCATGCAGTATGACAGTTACGGGAGACTTCGGAGCGAACGCGCTCTTCACGACAGTATCACGGTAAACTATGGTTACTATCCCGATGGTACGCTGAAACAGATAGATAATCCCGGGCGTTTCTCGGAACTGTTGTGTAAATCGTCGGCCGTGACGACACCCTATACAAAACAGCGGTGTTTAAACGGAAATATCAATGATATCCGGATCAGTCAGATGGGCAGGTCTTATTTCTGGCATTACGAATACGACCTTGCCGACAGGCTTACGCTGGGTATGATGTATGATGCCGAAGCGTTTAACCGGCAATCGGGCGAAGGTGAACGGTTCGCTTACGACAAGATGGGGAATATTACACTGCTCCTGCGAAGGCATAACGGGGCGGATGTGGATTGTCTCAATACGGTTTACCGTGGAAACCAGATACAAAGAACCGGGAACGTAGGAGGGGGCAATTATGATTACGACTTTCCCGGTTATACGGATGCCGCCGATGAAGAGACAGAAGTGGCGTACGACGCCAACGGAAACGAGATCTTTAACCTCGATAAGGAAATCGTCGCGATTCGGTATAATGTACTGAATCTGCCCGACACGATACAATTCGCCAACGGAAACCGCATCGTCAATTATTATTTTGCGGGCGGGGAGAAATCGGGGAGCGTATCGCGCACATATCTTACTCCGTTGTCGGTACCGTTAGACGAGGTAACCGACAGCAAAGATCCCCACAAAGATGTTTCGGAGTCCAAGGCCGGGAACTTGGTGTGTAAAAACGGTTCGCTGAGCCATATTTTGTTCGACGGAGGATATTTCTCCCTCTCGAGAAATTATGGCGGCAGTATGACGAATCCGAAAATTTATACGTATATTCGGGATCATTTGGGCAGTATCCGTTTGGTTTGCGAGGGCAATACGGGAGAAGTGGTGCAGAGCCTCGAATATTTCCCGTCGGGTCTGATATTCCGAAGCATGTGTTTCGAATGGCAACCTTACCGTTTTACAGGAAAGGAGTTGATAACGGAACACGGTCTCAACCGGTACGACTCGAAGGCGAGAATTCAGGATTTTCAGATACCCGGATTCACGACATTAGATCCGCTATGTGAGAATTACTACGGAATATCACCGTATTCGTATTGTGCCGGGAATCCGGTAAGTCGGGTTGATCCGAACGGAATGAAGTGGGATGATCCTGAAGAAGCAAAAAAGTTAAAAAAACATATTGATGATAAAATTACGTCTCTCAATATGGACATAAATAAAAATCAAGCTAAACTAAATAAAGGAGGACTTAAAGAAAAACAAATTACAAAATTGAATAAAAAAATTTCTGAAGCACAAGATCGAATATCTAACCTTAACGTCAGTAAAGGAGATATTGACAGATTGGATGCCGATCAAAATAATATTTATTCTTTAAGTTATATATCCGGCGGATTACATACTGTCAGACAAGGTAGAGACAACAAAATATGCATTGAAACTTCCTCTGATGCTCTATCCATACATGAAATAACCCATGTACGACAATCATTGGATGCAGGGGGACTGAGGTTTTCATCAAATGGAGAACTGTTAAATGCAGGAATAGGAATAAGAGGAGTCGGAAAAATGGAAATAGAAGCATATCAAATGCAATATTCCTTTGATAAATCTTTTCCCGGCAGCACAGGAGGTAAAGGCCTTCAAGGTATCGATTTCCATTCTGTTGGAAATATCCGAAATGGGGGGACATTGGTTTATCCTATAATATACCAATACTCTCAAGACTTAATACAATTTCAAAAAGAACAAAAAAGAATATTTGGAATTCCATAAACAAAATCTTATGAAAAGAATAATTTTATTTTTAATAGTTTACGCATTCTACATTGTGGAAGTCTCGGCTCGAAACAATTTATCTGGTCGCTATTATGCAGAGTCTGGAGTTTATATAGAAATAAAAGACAAAAATTTTAAATTAATTATGCCTAATAATGCTATAAACGGATGGAACTCAGAAATAATGGCAGAAGGTACTATCAATAAAATTGGGGATTCTTTTTTAGAATTAAATACAAATAAAAATCCCATTATCGAAGCTCTTAAAAACTTAAATATCACTCAAACACAAGAATCCATTTCCATTCCAAACGACAGTATCAAAGTGAAATTCTTAATTCCTTATCAAAGAGGAAAACTTAAAATATTAGTATTTACCAATACTTCAAAAATTTTTAGCCTGAATTATTCGATGACTGTTAATGAAATAAATATCCCTAAAGATACAAAATCTATTTCATTTTATATTAGTCCTGATTTCATAAAAGCGCATACAACAGATGGGATATTTTATGGTATAGTGGGACTTGATTCTATGCAAGAATATCAAATACAAAAAAATATCAATTTCATTAAAATAGAAATACCAGACATAACTAACTCCTTTTTTGAAACTTATTACATAAGAGGCGATTATGCACGAATGACTAAAGACGGTATAATATGGAAAGGAATAATATACAGAAAATCCCTCAAATAGGATCAATATGTAGTTCGATAAATTCAGTATCCGTTTGGTTTGCGAGGGCAATACGGGAGAAGTGGTGCAGAGCCTCGAATATTTCCCGTCGGGTCTGATATTCCGAAGCATGTGTTTCGAATGGCAACCTTACCGTTTTACAGGAAAGGAGTTGATAACGGAACACGGTCTCAACCGGTACGACTCGAAGGCGAGAATTCAGGATTTTCAGATACCCGGATTCACGACATTAGATCCGCTATGTGAGAATTATTACGGAATATCGCCGTATGCGTATTGTTTTAATAACCCAGTTAGATTTCCTCCTGACAAAAAAAACAATAAAAGCGCAAATTCATTCACCTGGAAGATTTGAAGAAGGATATGATAATAACAATTTTTCTAATGGAGATAAATGGGTATATTATAATGCAGGAATAGACGGATTTGTAACGACGCCCGATGGATCGTTAAAAAAATACAACGTAAGAACCGCTAAAGTAAACGTCATCTCGGAAGATCTGCCTAGTGATCCGAAAGATACAGAAAGGAAAAACCAAGTTAACCCGATAGATGTCCCTAAAATAAAAAAAATCTTTATATACAAAAAAAATATCATATGAAAAAAAATAGATTTATATTTCGGATTATTTTATGTTCAATCGGTCTTTGTTTTTGGGGGTGTTTTTCAGAAGAAAATAGAGAGAACAAAGTTACTGGACAACTTGAAACTCAACAAGACTACATCCCAAATGATTCTTTATCATTAAGCGAATATTCATCTGTTCATGGGTTTATGCCTGAAGATGGCTTGATTCCGACTGCAGAATTGGCGATTCAAGTGGCAGAGCTTGTCCTAAAAAATATATATGGATCAGAGAATATAGAAGAACAAAAACCCTTTTTTATAAATTTAAAAAATGATATCTGGATTATAGAAGGGAATTTAGATGATGGTTATTATGGAGGTGTTGCGCATATAGAAATCCGAAAAAATAATGGTGAGATATTGAAAGTTATCCATGGTAAATAATACAATAATTTATATTCATGTTAGATATAAATTATGGGATGGATTTGGATCAAATCTAATAAGAAAGATGTTATTCTGTTTTTTCTGATGAATATATTATTCGTATTATGCCGGGAATCCGGTAAGTCGGGTTGACCCGAACGGAAGAGATTTTTGGGACGTTCTAAAAGGTATCGGAGTCTCCATTAGCGACAATGCGACATTAGGAGGGGTCAATCGAAGGGGTACAATAGCTTATAAAGATGCTTCCGACTATAATTTAGGCCAGAACATCGGAGACGCGCTTAGTGTTATAATCGGAGGAGGAGAAGCTTTTACCGGAATGGGCGGGACAATATTCGGAACGGGTATATCCGCAACGGGAGTCGGCGCAGTCGTAGGAGCACCGGTTATGGCAGAAGGTGCATTAATGACGGCTCATGGTACGTTGATGATGTTTAGTGCCGGCAAGAATCTGAACAGTCAGAAAGGCAGGGTGGATGAAGGTTCTGGAAAAGACAAGAGAAATGTTTCATCCGGAAATAAGAATAGTCCTCATGCAAATCAAAAAGCGAAAATATCTGCCGGTCAAAAATATGAACGAGCGAAAGAACGATTTAATCAATTAAAGAATATGCCAAATAAAACACCTGAACAGAAAAAGGAAAGAGATGCAGCAAAAAGGGAAATGGATCACTGGAAAAAAAGCAGGATTTCTCCGGTGAGAATCACAGTAGAAACGCAAAAGGGAATTAAATATGGAAAGATATACGTTTATAGCGGAATATAGAGGCGGTACATATACGAGCCAATATGATGTTGAGAATTTAGAAGACGGACTGAAACTATGGGCTGAAAATCTGGATTTAAAATATTTCTCAAAATCAAAAAAAGAAAAAATCATAGCAGAAACAAAGGACAGAGACTTATTTCCTGTCGAATTGGACGGCATTAAAAATGCTTGGTGCAGGTCTTATTTAGGAGGTAAATTTTATTTATTATTGAATATCGTAAAAACTGCTATCGATTGACCTCTAACATTTAGCAGAATAGAAAAAGAACAAAGAAAACAGATTGAGACAGACTGTATCCGATGGCAAGGTGACGGATACTGTGACTTATAAATCTAATGAATTATCAAAAAAATGAAAAATATGTTAGAAACAATTACGACTATATATTTTACACAGAAGGTGTAAATGTAAAAGAACCTCAATATAATGTTAATCCAAAAATAGGTGAAGTTTTCCAAAATCAACCTAAAGTAAGAGAAGCATATCCGGATGAAATTCCTAGATAAAATTAAATTATGAAAAAAAATATATTCAAATTAAACATTTCTCTTTTGTCGGATTATGATGCATTTTTAAATGCTAATCCAGACAACTGGAATATTGTGTCTTATTTAAACTTAAAATATGATACGAATGCGGCTTTAGCATTTTCCAAATTCTTTTTTCCGGATTTTGTGGAAAAAAAAGGTTGTGTAATTTTAGATTTTTTGTTCGACAAAAATATTTTTAAAGATTGGTTTAATTCATATAAGGGAGATATTTCAAGAGTTGAATATATGTGTAATATGTATGAACTGAAAGATTATTTCCATATCAATGATAATAGCGATGATGATACCGTCTATTGGGAACGGTTATTCGCTTTGGGGCGTGTAATGCAGCGGGCTTGGCAGATAAATCTGAAATTGCTTTACCCTGATCGAAAATTCAAGGTCGTACTTGTTGATGATCGAGAAATGGATATGTATTATATTACATTCTTTTCTATCTCCTCAGAAACAAATCGAGCAATAAAGTAGAAGTAAATAACTTTATCATATTTTTGATAGTTTGATATATATGGAAAATTTTAAAATTGAAGATTTTAAAAAAGAATACGGATATGATTTCCCAACTTTTTATCATTTGTCTGAAAAAGAATGTACTGATATAAAAAAGCGTTGGAGTAAAAAGTTTAACAGTAACAATAATGGTTTAGAAATTCTTTGTAAGATTAGGAAATTGTAAAAAAATAAAAAGTGTTAATGCGGAAGATGATAAGATATTTATACTAAAAAATATCTTTAATAAGTTGAATATTCATCCGGAATCGGTATTAATAAATTTTTGTCGTTTTGATGATATAGATGAAATGAAACTGGATGATTTAAATAAATATTTTTATGATATATGGTATCCAGTCGTCGAAGATATAGAAATTTTTGACCGGGAATGTAATTGGATGATCTTAATTAGTCATGATGGTGATGTTGGATATATTTCATTCTGATAAAAAAACTAAAACTGTTCATGGAATTACCCATACACATGAAACATATACTAATAAAGATCCGGGAGGTGAAAAACATACAGGAGTTTCTAGAAATGACACACATATTCCTACATTTGAAGAAGTAGAAAGAATTAAAAATAACACTGCAATAAAAAGCAAATGAAAAAAAACGTATATAAAAATGAAGAAGTAAAAGACATAATACTTGACGAATGTGGTATTATTGGTTTTTCATGGATCAATGAAGAATTAGATTTTGATATACAAATAGATTGGAATGGACAATCTGATTTAGCGGATGATTTTGATTTTATGGAGACGAAAGCACATCTTGTTTTTCATTGGATCACAGAACTTAAAATTATGTTGGACTATAAAGACCAAATAAAAGCATCTAGCATAGAATCCTTTTCTTTCAAAAAAAATGAGTATGGATATAATATAAATATTAATTGTAACTTTGATTCTATAGGTTACATTAACTTCAATTGTTATGATTTTTATTTTGAGATTATTGAGAACATTTAATAAGTAAAAAATTATGAGAACACATAAGATCGGATCAATTGGATAATATTTCCAAATTATAGAGTAAGGAGTTGATAACGGAACACGGTCTCAACCGGTACGACTCGAAGGCGAGAATTCAGGATTTTCAGATACCCGGATTCACGACATTAGATCTGCTATGTGAGAATTACTACGGAATATTGCCGTATGCGTATTGTGCCGGAAATCCGGTAAGGTATGTCGATCCCACAGGTCGATGGATAGAGTCTCTATGGGATGTCGCCAGTTTGACGATCGGAGCTAAAAGTTTTGTGGAAAATGTCCGTCAGGGAAATGTTAAGGCTTCGGTAGTCGATGGTTTGGGAATGCTCGTAGATTTGGGTGCCGTCATATTGCCGGGAGTACCCGGAGGGGCAGGTGTTGCGATCAAGACCGGACGAACGGCAGATAAGACAGCAGAAACGTTAAAAGCCATGGAACGGAGGCGGCAAAGTGAAAAGCGGGCATTGCAGGAGATGAGAGCGACAAAAAATACCAAACGGGAAATGACAACTTTGGAAACGGGAGAAGACATAACAGTAATCCCGGATATAGTAACCCCAAAAAACATAATGGAGATAAAAGATGTAAAAATAGTAAATAATACAAAACAAATTAGGGGAGAACGGCAAGTAGCAAAAGATACAGGAAAGGAGTTTAAAATCATTACGGGAGAGAAAACACATGTGTCCGGAAATATTCCGGAAAGAGAGATAATCAGGCGAAAAGATTTAGGACCAAAAAAAAATAAAATATTATGGGTAAATTTGATTACAAAAACATCTGTGTGCAGATAAAAGTACGGGAAAACCTTACGGATCAGAGATTCGTGGAGTTTATGAAAACGTGGAATTTTACGAGATTAGAATTTGCTAATTTTTTCGATTCTATTAAAGGAACGATTTGCAATGAACAAGCCAAAAGAATTGTGGAGTTTTTTGTCACATATAAGAATGAAGCTATTCTTCCAGACAAATACAATCTAGCCGAGCCAATAAAAATTGCATTTGACAAAAACGATATTTCTATTCCAGTAGCATGGTTAAGTTTTCCGGGAGGAGGAATATATTTAAAACAAAAATACAAATTTGAGGCCTATATTGAGAATGAATATTGGGGGCTTGTATGGTCTGATGGAAAAATCGTAAAACCGGTGAGGGTACTACCGGAGTATATGGGAGTTATAACCTTTTGGTTCAGTAAGCAGCGAAAGATAGATATGGAATTTCTGAAACGGCTGTTGAAAGATTTTTGCGAGTATCTGAATACCGATTACGGGGTGATATTCGATCAGGAAACGCATGAGGTATTGTTCGATCTTTTTGAAAGAAAATAAATTATGGGAAATTATGTCAGAAATGTCGGTATATTTATTAAAGTACGGGAAAATTTGACAGACCCGAAATTTGTAGAATTTATTCAAGACTGGGATTTTACGGAAGACGAGATAAGTACTTTTTTAGAATCGATATGGGAAAAGTCCCGCAATGAAAACTCATCCAAGATAGTAAAGTTTTTTATTGAGTATAAAGATGGGATTCTACATCCCGATAAGTGTGACATAGTCTGTCCGGCCAAAAAGTCATTTGATGAAAGAGGGTACACTTTGTCTGTTGCATGGCTTAGCTATCCGGGCGCGAGGCTGATTCTAGAGAAAAAATATAAGTACAAGGCTGTGTTGGAGTGTAAATATTGGGGAGCCCTGACATCAGGCGGGGAGATTCTGAATCCCAAAAAGATTTTTCCCCGATATATGGGCATTGTTACCTCTACCTGTATAACCTCGAAAGAGCAAATAACCCGTCCACTGCCCGAGTATATGGGATTTATTACTATTTGGTTCGGCAAGTATCGGAAAATAAATATTGAGTTTCTGGTGCAATTACTGGAGGATTTCTGTATGTACTTGAATACTGATTATGGGGTGTTATTCGATCAGGAAACACATGAGGTATTGTTCGATCTTTTTGAAAAAGAGAAATAGAAAAAAGGTATTTTCCCGTATTTACCGGACGGATCGGAATTTGAGTATTTGATTTATCAACTCGGTACAAATTTGTTAAACACAGTACACAAAAGTCTGCCAAAGATGCCGCCAGAAATGAAGGGAAAAATGCGCCTATAAAACATCTTAATCCTGAAAAAGGAAATAGCCATTATCATTCAACGGATATACATAAGGAAAAAAACTAATAGTACACTTCATGAATATTAATCAGCAATTATGGATAGGCTTAGTTGGTGTCCATCCCCATTCTGAAAACTCAATATTAGGAAGTTATTCGGGTGGATTCACAAATATTGTTGTTTTTGCTCAAAACAAAGCCGAATTTAAAAAAGAGGTATCAAAATTTTGTTTAGAAAATAATTTAGATGTTTTTGAAATTGAGGATATTGAACGAGTTAGTAAACGAATGAAAAAACATAAATTAGGAACATCTGTTTTGAAAATTATAGAGTATGTAAGGGTAACAGGATTACCATGTATGAGTGATTTACACGTTATATGAGTCTGATGATTGGGACAATTGCATAAAATATTTGCAATAGAAGCATATCACATGCAATATTCCTTTGATAAATCTTTTCCCGGCAGTAAGGAGGTAAAGGTCTTCAAGGTATCGATTTCCATTCTGTTGGAAATATCCGAAATGGGGGGACATTGG
>OGFM01001376.1_pt1 | contig 15419 bp, 17 predicted proteins | sample 1570871 | NCBI WGS metagenome assembly OGFM01 (sample SAMEA2581957, study PRJEB24529) | metagenome | biome: Human gut stool | place: China | collected 2011
AAGGCACACCGACAGTGGCAATTGGTATTTATCTTAGGGTGCTTTATGCACTTCAATTAGATGACGATATTCTTCTGCTTGCAAAAGAAGATGCAATGGGAAAGGCTTTGCAGGATTTGAGCCTTAAGAAACGAGAAAGAGCATCCAAAAAAGAGTAAGTTATGAAGAGACTTGTAAAGCAAGACGATTAAAACTTTTGATATGCAACTACCTCAGTCTAACATATTGACAACCAAATATCTGAACAGAGTATTCGACAAGACCGTGGCGACCTATAAATATTATTGGTTTCTCGGTATCCTTGACCTGTGCGTAAAGCACGGGAAAACGAGGATGAATGTATGGGAGATTATGATTACGATGGTGGCGAACGCCTGGTATCCTGTAGTCTATTTTCGTCTCTCGTTCGGGAAGTCAGAATCCCTTTACGAAGCAATATGGGCTTTGCAAAAGGAATATAATATTCCCATTAATATCAGTATCCGGGATTTGACAAATTTATTGCATGAGCTTATACAAAGTATAAATGTCCGGAGGCAGTTGAATTTCCTGCAAATGAACGTCCCCTTCCGCTTCCTGCGTCCTTGGATTGATACGTCCGATGACCGCCAGACGGTTGTCCGTTCCCAATCGTTCGAGAACGGTTGCATTTATAAATTAGAAAAGCAGAATGGGACGTTATGGATAGAAATGAATCCTGCATGGTTGGATTATCTGAAAGAAAATTACGATATTCTGGGTGCTTTTGCCTATTGGGGACTGGCAGGCTTCTTGCAGACGAGAAATCCGAATGTGCCGGCTATACCCACTAAGTTAGTGAAGCAAGAAGTGCGAAACTCGTTGTCTGCCCAGCATAAATTCTGGAATACCGCCATAAAACATGGATTGGAAGTTCGATGCCCGTATACCAGAAACTTATTGGAGGAACGTATGTATGATTTAGACCATTTCATTCCCTGGAGTTTCGTCTCTCATGACCTGCTTTGGAACCTGATGCCAGCCGACCCGAGCATCAACAGCTCCAAGAGCAATAAGTTACCCGATTTGAATCTGTACCTTCCGAAACTGGCAACAGCTCATCAAGCCGCTTTAGGTATCATTCTGCATGAGGGCAAGCAAGAAAAGTTGTTGGAAGACTATCTTTCTTTGGGACATACACCACAAGAAATCGTTTCTATGGACAGAGAACATTTGTTGGATTGTTTCTTCCAGACGTTCACGCCTATGCATCAGATTGCTTTGAATATGGGATTTGAAATTTGGAAATATTAGAAATTATGACAATCGAAAAAATAAACCACCCATACCTAACCGCCATTAAACGCACAGACCTGTCTGTTCCTGTCCGTTATCTTCTACAACATTCCTTATTGAAAGGGCGTATTCTTGATTTCGGTTGTGGTTTCGGGTATGATACGGACGAATTGAAACAGCGTGGATATGATATTACTGGATATGATTATTATTATCGCACAGAATATCCAGAGGGCAAATTCGACACCATATTTTGTGTATATGTATTGAATGTGCTAGAACCGTATGCTCAGGCTGAAGTGATGATGAATGTATCCAATCTTCTTTCACCAAAAGGTACAGCCTATTTTGCAGTACGGCGTGATCTAAAAGAAGAAGGTTTCAGGCTTCATGCAATTTATCGGGAATACACCTATCAATGTAATGTCCGTTTACCCTTTTTAAGTCTGGATTGTAATTCTAGTTATGAAATTTATCAATACAATCATTTCAACAGACTTCCACGACAAGAAGATGAAAAATGTCCTTTCTGTCGCTTGTCTCGTAGAGTAGAAGTAATCTGTGAGACGGCAACGTGTGTTGCGTTTTACGATGGTTATCCTGTATCTCCCGGTCATGCTTTGATAATTCCCAAACGTCATGTGGCATCATATTTTGATTTGACGAATCATGAACGTGAAGCAATGAATGTAATGCTTCAGTATGTGAAACAAAAAGTAGATGAACGATACCATCCGGACGGATACAATATAGGAATCAATGTCAATAAAGCTGCTGGTCAGTCGGTATTTCATGTCCATATGCATTTGATTCCTCGATATAAAGGGGATGTGGAGAATCCGAAAGGTGGCGTGCGTGGAGTGATTCCAGGGAAACAGAAGTATTAAATTTTTAGATTTATATTTTATATCTGAGAATAACTTTAAATTCAGTTCTAATGAAGAATAATAAAAGCATAAACGACATCACATTATTTCGATATTTGTTCAATCTCGATAATAGAGACTTACCTCAAAGCATTCTTAATTGGTATAGTAAAGTAGGGAGTGTTGTCGATTCTGATAGAGAAAATGCAATTAGAGAATTATCTAAGATAAAAGGGAATTGTCGTAATTTGGTGATTTTTTCAAAAATATTCATTGATACAATGGATAAATCTTATATGAAATTTACTCAATTTCATATGGATATTCTTAATGAATTAGATAATGAGAATGGAATTGTTCGTAGTCCATATTTTATTGATGGTTGCTATGTTGTGTACAGCATAAAAAAACGGATGTCTAACATTTCGTACGGATTGCATCAAAAGAACCTTTTCGCTGTATCTCGATTTCAAAAATAAGGTAGAGTTGAATTTTATTGATTTATTATTACCTGCTAAAGAGAAATTAAAGTTGTCCATATATCAAGAATTGGTACCGTTGATTATATCATGCATGATTCCTGTGGTAAATGATTCTGATACATTTAAGCCAGAGTATATTATATCTCAGCTGATTTTTGAATGGTTCTTAAAAAATCGAGAATTTAATGGCAAAATGATTCACGGTATTGCATATACTTCAACGCACTTAAATGATGAGTTCTATTTTCCCAATGATAAATTTATAAATTATGCAATCCCTGTATTTGATGTTAATGAAAAACACAAATACTGTAAAGAATTCTGCTCTATTTTCCGGCTGACAAAACCTACAACTAACGATATTGAGAAATTTAAATGGGCTTATCCTGTTGAAGTTTGGAATTATCCAGAGGATGAAAAACACAAAAGGATATTTAATTATGACATTTTAGATTTTGGTAATTTGGAAGGGCGGTTAGAAGATACTGATAATTTCCCATTACAGACAACTGCTTATAAATAAAAACGTGGTTTACTTACGAAAATGGAGCTACATACATTAGAGAATTTACATGAGGATTTTGAAACTGGGGTTTGGAAAGTTCGAAAGTTCGTTTTGCCAAACGCGTCTGAATATCTTTGGGATATTGATAATATCAGATGGGCAGAGACTAGTTTAATCAACGCTTTTGGATCAAATAGATTTTTTGATGAAGCATCTCAGATGATAGCTAATTCAATTTACCTTTTTCAAGAAGGTTTTTTTGACGCCGCATTTTATTCATTACGTCAATCCATAGAAATTTCAATCGGAACTCTGTATTTAACTGCAAATCCAGAAAAGATGAATGAGTGGGAGAAATTAGAACCAGGCTTTGAATGGGGAAGAATGGCTAATTTTTTACGAGAGCATGAACCTGTTTTTAAAGAGATCCGAACTAAAATGCCTACTTTTTTTGATAATATTCATGATATTCAGAAAAAGACGAATAAGTATGTACACAAACAAGGATTTTTCTCTTTTTATACCACACAACGATTGTCTTGGTCTGACCACCGAGAAGAGAAAATTTATAATAAGATCGTTGCTGACTTTGAAGAAACTCTTAAAGTTGCAATTGGAGCTGTTGCCGTATATCGTTTAGCAATAGATCCATTGCCTATTATATTAATGGATGCAGAATTAATGATGCGTTCCGGCGATTTTGTGACAGAACCATATTCAAAAGAATTTGTAGATAAATATATTGGTCTTGAAAATATTGAATTATACAAACAAACAGAAATTTATCAAGATTATAAAGAATGGCTGATGTCTCAAGAAAAACAAAATGAAGCAGTTTATAGTATTATTCATTGGCAAATAATAGATAGAAATAAATTTGATGATATTTTAGCGCAAATACATTTATTATCACTTACAGATAGAATTGCAGTAGCAATTATAATGTCATCAATAAAAATTCCGCAAGTATATATTGACGGCTTTTTTCTTTATTATTCAGAGGTGAAGCCATTACATTCAGATATGGTAATAGGGGAAACATATTATAATGATTTATTGTGTAAAACAGAAAAGTATTTTAATGTATCATTCAAGGGTGGGGCTTATATCTCTAGAATTAAAATCAATAATCAATTTACTTATATAGAGTCGAATGACGTGTTTGATGAATCAGAAATTAGAGTATTAAATAATATTGCAGAGACATTTGAAAAAGAGTATATCAAGCAAGAAGGAGAGGTGCTAAAATTGTTTGAAGAACAGAAAGGGAAGGAATAATAAATATTGTAGCAAAAGGTCGTTCTTGTCGCTGATGGTGCGGCCATCATTATCCACCCGGTTGTAAACGATATGATAATGCGGATGATCACGGTCGGTATGCCGGGCGATGATGAACTGCGTGTTCTCAATTTCCATCAGTTTCATATAGTCGTGGGCGATTTTCAGCATCAGCCCATCATCGTCACGGATGCGGTCTCCGTCTTCTGCAGAGAAGCTCAATGATATATATGAGCGACCTTGTTCTTGACCTTGTCATTCAGTAAAGTCTGCAACTCGAATTGCTTCGCTATTTCTTCGGGCGAACCGTAGACTCCAACCGCTTTCAGCAGGTGTGATTTGTCTTCTTTCAGCACATAGTTTACGCACCCGGAAAACGATGTACCCTTGACAATCTTACCTATCATCTTTGAGCTGTTTTATGAGTTGTGAAATCTCTTGGGCGACGGTTCGGCACTCATCAGCCACACGATAAAAACCGTAAGCGTTGGCTCGTTTTGCAAGCTGGTTCAGGTTCGTGCTTTCGCCAATCAGTTTTCGGATGATGTCAAGATTTTCTCTCGTAATTCGTTCGCGCACCGTACCATGTTCGATGAGTGAACGCACTACCTCGCTTTGGCTGCGTTTACTACGTCGGCTGAGTGCTCTGAGCCGGCCGAATTGTTCGTCTGTAAGACGGATTGTTACTGTATTTTTCTTGTCCATAATATTTGCTTTTGAGATTAATAATTGTGACCATCGGGAGCTGTCTCACCTTCTTTTGAGGTGAGCAAGTGACCGGGAAATGTAATACACCGGCATAAACTTGCTCCAGTGAAAAAGAAGTGAATCAGACATCTGAAAGTCATCGTTTGAAAAGTCCTTTCCGGGTATGTTGAACCGTTGCTGAAAGCGGTGTTTTTTCCACATTGACAAGCTGCAAATCGAAAGCCTCGACCAGCGTTCTCAAGGCCGGATTCAACGTAATAAGACGATTAAAAATAGCCTCCTTTTTCTCTTCTCTCAGCAGAAAATCGGCGATGTCATAACCTGCATCCCGTTCTTCTTTTGTCGCATTTCTTTCCATAAAATCGAAGAGAGAAACCTCTATTCCCAAGCTCCGGATAATCTCCATTTTACTGTTCCAATAGTCGGTTGCACCCAGGTCAGGAAAGAGCAGAACACGTCGGTTTCTCAATATGCTCATGGCATCCCGATTGAACGCACCGTTCTTTCCGCCCGAAGCAATCCATAGATATTGCGGCAGATAGAAACTGGATATCAAAGCGCTTTTCTCACTCTCCACAAGGGCAACCGGACGCTGTTGGTCGGAAGACAAAAGGTGCTCACCAAACAGGCATTGCCGGAGGTTGAAATTCTCTTTCTTCAAAAGGGAATGTACCCACGTGATGTAGTTGTGCGGCTCTTTAATCCGTCTTCCGCTTCCAGGATTGTAGAGCATCACTTTTCCGGTGCGTACACGTCCGGAAATATCGACCTGCCAAAAGACCGTAGCTCCCGGCCAATGCTTCGAGGTTCCTACATGGTAACGCAACATCAGCTCTTCGGTAGCCTCCTGTCCAAAATGGAAACTCAGGAACTGAAACAGCTTGTTCGTGTGATACAGCTTCAGGGACTGCCTCATGATTTCCGGCTCAATGAATGAAGGCGCAGGAGGCAGACTGATGCGAGGCTTTGACACCGGCACAAATTCTTCGCTCAATCGCTCTTTGGCAATCGGGTTTTCGTCAAAATACATTTTGGGCGTATAGTTGTAGCCGCACTTCTGTTCATGGTTGCATCGCCCTACATAATCGGGAAAGCTGATTTGTTTTTTCCGTATCGATGTATTTGGCGAAATAACTTTTGCGGTGGCAGTTCGGGCATGTATGCCGGGTGCTGACACCTTTGTATGGTTCTAATATGAATCTGTAGTTCATTTTTCTTTCTGTTTGGATGTTACTATGCACATTTTCGCAACTTCACAAACCCCTTGGTTGCGAAAATGTGCATAGTAACAGGTTTATTTACTGTATTCTCCATGATTCTCTTTTCTGAATAATGTTCCGATGTGGCGTTTTAGAAACATCTTGAAAGCATGCTCTTTTATTCCGTAACTTTCAGAGATGCCGATACCTTTTGCCGTCGTAAATCTTTGAGCAAGTTCAGGTAGATGTTGCGGTGCAATTCGCTCAACTGTTCCTGACTGACGGCGGTCTGCACTTTTACGGCTGTGGTCCGAAAATACTCAGTAAGCAGGATGGCACGGTTCACGCTTTCAAGGTCAATCGTAGTCTTATCACATTCTCCGCAAGTCCATCGGGCAAGCTGGATAATCAGACAAAACCGGATAATGTAGATTCCAGTTTACAATAAATACCGACCAAAGCATCATTGGTTTCCATATCATATTGGCGGGCATTTTCATGCTGCCAACCGTAAAGCCGCTGCTTGGCATCTTCATCGAATGGCAGGCATTGGGGCTGCAACTTATTATTCTCATCGCGCAGACAATTTTGTGCGATCAGTTTCTCGATAATCTGTTGCCACTGAATTTCCAATTCTTCAGGAGTTTCCCGGTCGTTCCATCTGCTTTTCAAGACAGATTCAGGCATCACAAAAAGAATACGGTCAATAAAACCGTTACTCGAACGCTCGCCCTTGACCTGTTCGCCCAGAATCTTCTTTTGGATGGTACCGATAACGGAGATATAGGGACGTCTGATAAAAATGGAACTTTGCGTACTCTTGCGGTCGGAAATCGTGGGCTTGGCATTGAATACCGAAAGCCAGAACTGTTCTTCCGAACCGTTATTGTAGCGGTTGAAATTCTTGAACCAGGCCGATAGCTCGTTCGACAAAGGGCAGAGTCCTCTGGGATTCTGGGCATGTATCAGGCTCAATCCTTCGGGAGTAATATCCGAAACAAGAAAGCGTCTGCGCACGGAAGCCTGCGGAAACTCATCCAAACCGGCTTCCATGCGTCCCTTTTTGCTCATGGACATAGTGCGTTCATACTCGGCATACAATTTCTGATATTCCTGATTCTGACAATAGTCATGTTCAATGAACGGCTGGAAAGCGAAACTCAGCGGATGACTCTTATTGGCTCCGGGGCGTCCAATCAGTGCCATGTACAGAATGGGACTTTCCAGCCAGTTATGCTTCACCTGCACCAAATGGGAGTTGCCAATCCCCACGGCAATGGCCGCAAGGATAGCCGCAGCAACATAATCCACGGGATAGCCCTGACAATCGTGCAAACTGCTGATGATACGCTGAATCATGATAGGAAAGACTTCTATCGGGCACTCACCGCCGGACATTTTGGCTTCGATGCGCACAGCCTCGCCGATAATACCTTCTGCTGTTAATTTGGAGGTCTCCATAGCCGTGCAGATCAAAAGTTATAACCTCCCTTTGGTTTGCGCTTCGCTCCATGTACTATCTCCGCAGCCTGTTCCTGAAGCGACATTGCCCGCATCTGCTTGCGTCCGGACTCAATCCATTGCAACAACTCATCTTCATAGAAGTAGAGTTTCTTACCTCGTTTGTAAGCCGGAATCAGTCCTTTACGCGCAAGCGTGTAAATGGTAGGCTTTGCCTTTCGTGTGATTTTGCAGGCTTCGTCAATTTCAATAAGACGATGCTTGTCGGAAGAGGTCTGCGGTTGCAGTGCCGCTACCATTTGCCGGATTTGTTCCATCTGTTCTGTGAGATAACCTACCGCCTGCGGCAGCTTATCAAAAGTGATTTGTTCGTTTGCCATACGTACTCGTTTTTAATTGTTCGCTGGCAAAGGAAATTGGTGTTTTAATGGTAGAAAACATCACCGGAATATAACTGTGAGATAACTTTTGGAGGTAACAGATAATGATAACTAGCTAATTATTAATGAATCCATTTTATATTGTAACTGATTGCTACTTTCTATTGTACAAATTATTGAGCATATTTTTATAAAATAAAGATGGATAGAAAATAAAATTAAAACTGATAAGCTTTACTGAGAAAATATTTTTTGCTAAATTCGATTATTATTTTTATCTGTAAGAAATATATGGAAGACTATTACTATCGGTATAAATGTTTGTTAGAATACTTTGTTACTCATTTAGAGTATGTCCAAACAAAATCTGAAAATATTGTTGGATATAAAAAGTATATAGAACCTATACTTAATAGCTTTATTGTAACTGGATTAGGTTATAATGGCCAAGCTATACAGAACCAAATATCAAACTGGGCTAATTATGGAAAACATAAATTGTGCATTAATGTTACATGTAGCTTTGGATCATATATGACAAATCAATGCTATTTGAATTGGAATGGTACATGGCTAAATACGAGGCCAATTTGGAATAAGGCAAAGCAAATTATAACAGGATTGTATTTATCCAAACAAGAAAAAGCATCAGCAAAGTCAGAGATGTCTTTTTCATTGTCGGAATTAGGACTTTTTGACGACATGGCTCCTAATGAAAATCTAAAAAATTTTTTTGATACATTTGAGACTTTAATAGTTAACAAGGAGAAACATGAAGCTATGATTGAATATGCTAATTTACTTAAGAGTAACAAGAATCTGATTTTAACAGGTGCTCCTGGTACTGGGAAAACTTACTTGGCGAAGTTGATAGCAAAAGAATTTGGAGCAACCGAAGAGAATCATCAATGTAAAATGGTGCAATTCCACCCTTCATATGATTATACAGATTTTGTTGAAGGATTGCGGCCTATTCAAAAAGAAGGAGAATCTAATATCGGATTTGAATTAAAGCGTGGAGTATTTAAGGATTTTTGTGCTCAAGCACTTGAAAATCTAATTGATAGCAAAAAAAGTCGTCAAGACATAAATGAGGACGTAATGTTTAAGAACGCCTATGATGATATGATAGACAAAATCCGAAACGAAGAAATTAAAGAGATTCCTCTAAAATCAAGCTCTATGAGTATGGAAATAGTGGATGTTTCAGATAATAATAATCTTATTCTAAAGGCGAAAGGTAACGATTCAAAAAAAACATATATAGTATCTTTTAATAGGCTGAGAAAATTATCATTAGTCTATAAAAATATTGAAGCACTAGATTCTATACACAATATTTACAAAGCTGTTACAGATGCCATAAAAGGATGTCATACATCAGCATATTGGGCTACATTATATTTCTTATATAAGAATTTTATACATCATAATGCAATAGAGGAAAAGCGTGTAGAACGTAAGAATTTTGTATTTATTATAGATGAAATAAATAGAGGCGAAATTTCAAAAATTTTTGGAGAATTATTCTTTTCGATAGATTCAGGATATAGAGGCGAAACTGGAAAAATTCAAACTCAGTATCAAAACCTTATAGAAGATGGTGATGTGTATGAAGATGGATTTTATGTGCCAGAAAATGTATATATTATTGGAACAATGAATGATATTGACCGAAGTGTGGATTCTATGGACTTTGCAATGCGTCGACGTTTTGCATGGAAAGAAATAAAAGCGACGGATAGAATAGAAATGTTAGATGAATTAAGTGATTTAAAGAATGAAGCTATTGATAAAATGGTTAATCTCAATATGACCATAGAGAAAACAGAAGGACTAAATTCATCTTATCATATAGGCCCTGCATATTTCAGAAAAGTTATGTTATATAAAGATAATCCAGATACAATGTGGGCATATTTATGGGATTATCATATTAAAGGCGTACTCTATGAATACGTAAGAGGAACCGAAGATATTGATATAAAGATGGCGGCATTTGAGAAAGCGTATAACAACAAATAAAAACAATTTCAACTGTAAAGCAAATATAATGTCTAATGTATATAAAACTTATGATTATAGTCAAATTCCAATAACTCAACTTAGAGATAAAGATAGAGAGAACTTATCAAAGATAGCAAATTTTACTATACGAAATCTATGCGAAAACAATAATTCTAATTTATTGATATTCCCTCAACAACTAGATATCCATTATGATGGTATTGCTGATAGCTACATTTTTACAATGGATAGCCAAAAGTTGCAAACAGGAGATTTGTTGGGTTTTATTGGAATAAATGATAGTCAAATTACTATTAGTACTAGATTTTCGAAAAATGACATTGAGGATTATTTTTTACATTATATGTTACAAAAGGTATTTCATATAAATTTGTTAGACCTTCAACATTCAATATCAAACGATAGAATATTTGACTTTTTGACATACATGTTTCCGTTCTATTTGAAAAGGGCTTTGAAGCAGGGATTATATAAGAAATATACTACTAAAAATTGTAATAATATCAATGTTAAAGGAACCATAAATATTTCAAATCATATAAAAAACAACACCCCATTTACTGGGAAGATTGCATATAGAATAAAGGAGTATAATTGTGATAATGACCTTACACAACTTATAAGGCACACAATCGAATATATAAGAGATTCATATATGTCTGCGATATTACAAACAGATGCAGATACTGTAGCTTATGTTTCTCAAATATGTAATGCTACACCATCGTATGACAAACGTGCGTTAAATAATATTCTAATAAAAAATAGAAATCCAATTTTTCATCCATATTATACAGAGTACAGAATATTACAAAAATTGTGTATCCAGATTTTATGTCACAAAAGGCTGAAATATGGGGTTGATAATAATCGGATATATGGCTTATTATTTAGTGGATCATGGCTTTGGGAGGAGTTTATACATAAAACAATATTGAAAGAATGCGGATTTAGTCATCCACAAAATAGAGTTAGAAAAGGTGGAATCTATTTATTCAATAAAAATGAAGCAGATATAAATTTTGTAGTTAGTAGATGCAAACGTTATCCTGATTATTTTAAAGAAAATTTTATATTAGATGCTAAATATAAACATTTAGATAATAATCGTATAGACAGAAATGATATGCATCAAATTATATCATATATGCATGTTGAAAAAGCTAATATTGGCGGTTTCATATATCCTAAATCCACAATGGATATAATGGTAACTAAATTAGGCGACTTACGTGGATTTGGCGGTGTGATATACAATATAGGTGTACCAATACCTCAAGAAAAAGAAACATATGTTATGTTTAGTTTAGAAATGACTAATATTCAGGAAGAATTAAAAAGAAAAATATTGGATATTAGCTAAGATAAATTCCCATTTAATTTAATATGACATACAGACTCAGTATGTGACATCTTACGCTCAATAGTCGAAATTTCCAAGCCACGAAGGGCATCGGCAAAGACATTTTTAATAAATGTAGCTGTATGAATACGCTTTCTACCAAAAGCCTTGCCAATATTCCAACCAAAGTGCATAATGTCAATGCTTTTAAGTTGTGAGTCAACCTTTACGGGCGATATTTTTTGCAAGGTATCGCCTGAACTATATTCTACGATGTATGCACATAAACGGTTGAGATCTTCTTCGCTCATATAGGCAACCATTGTTTGCTTCGTATAGCTAATGATCTTTTCCAATTTGGTTTGAATAGCACGATTATTTTCTGCGATAGAATTGGTTCGCATAACTTCATATTCTGAAGGTTCAGAGATTGTTTCTTCAGCGGCAGGAGCAGGGTCTATGATATTGAGAATAGCCTGATTTGAATCTTCAATTGTAAGGGCTTCTGGAACAGAAACGGTATCATTATGATTTTTCATCATTTGAAAAGCAGAGAAACGCAATAGAAAAGCTTCTATGCGTGGTAGCAGAAACTGATTGAAAGTTGTTTGTAAACTGGCATAGATCGCCATCAAGACAATTACTGTTGCAAAAAATACAACGCTACTACTGAAATCGTCAACACCTTTGGATAAAATAAACTGACGAGCTAAAACGCCAACAACAAGAGTACCTACCAATACAAAGGAATAGAGTGCTATATGTTCTATACTTTTCTGATTCATAGTGATATTTGCTAATTGTTTGTGCGCAAATATATGTCATTTCATAAATACTATGTTATAAATCCAAGAAAGTGGCAGCATTTGTCCTCAATATGTAGCTTTTTTCAGCTATAAGTAAAACAAAGACAGTATTGACATATTTTATACTGAATATGAATAGAGCAAAATCAATATATTGGGTATACACTATGATAAATTTAGATATTTTGCTTCCCCACAATACTAAGAAGAAAATGAAATTCACTATATTTATTATGGAATAAATGAAAACAATAATCAAGACATACATATAAAAATTGATTTATTATGAAATTGGTAAAATTTAAAGAGGTCAATTTAGATGATCCATTCTTCGATAGTTTGAAAGCTGATTATAAAGGTTTTGAAGAATGGTTTGGCAGAAAAAGCGATAATGATGCATACATTCAGAAAAAAAATGATGGTTCTTTGCAGGCTTTTCTTTATCTTAAGATAGAAGATGAAGCAATAACTGATGTAATACCTAATTTCCCTGAAGCTAAAAGACTGAAAGTTGGAACTTTTAAGATAGAAGCGCACAATACGAAATTAGGCGAGAGATTTGTTAGGATGATAATGTATCATGCTTTATATGAGAAGGTAGAAGAGATTTATGTGACAATATTTGAAAAGCATGTAAGCCTTATAAATCTTCTGAAAAAATACGGGTTTGAGAAGAAAGCTATAAAAGGAGATACCAATAATTCTGAAAGTGTTTATGTCAAATCCATGAAATGTTATACTGTTGATATTTGTAAAGATTTTCCTTTTATACATACAGCTGGAAAGAACAAATATTTGTTGTCTATATATCCTAATTTTCATACGGCATTGTTCCCAGATTCTATTTTGCATACAGAGATGAGAGATAAAGATTCACTCATTAAGGATGTTTCCCATACCAATAGTATCCATAAAATTTATCTGTGTAGAATGGAAGATGCTAAACAAATGAACCCAGGTGATCTTGTGGTTATTTATCGTACATCAAGATAAATCTGGACCTGCAGATTATAGAAGTGTCGTAACTTCCGTTTGTGTAGTAGAAGAAGTCAAAACCCCAAAAGATTTTAAAAGTTATGATGAATACATCGGATACACCAATTATTACAGTATCTTTGATGAAAATACACTAAATAATTATTATAAGGATAAAAAAACAGTTATTATTAAAATGACATATAATGCTGCTTTTAATCGTAGAATAATTAGGAAAGAATTGATAGAAGAAATAGGTATTTCTCGTGGAGTTTATTGGGGCTTTTTTAAGTTAACTGATGAACAATTTAATAATATTATAGAAAGAGGTCAAATAGATGAAAGTCTTATTGTCGATTAAACCGGAATTTGTTCGTGAAATTTTTCAGGGACGAAAAAAATTTGAATATAGGAAAAACGTGTTTGCAAAACACGTTAGTCAGGTTGTCGTATATTCTACTAAGCCTGAAGGATTGATTGTTGGAGAATTTTCCGTAAAAGAAATATTAAGTGATACTCCGGAAAAATTATGGAAAAAAACAGCAATTGTCTCCGGCATCACTAAAGAGTTTTTTGATCAATATTTTGAAGGACGTGAAAAAGGTTACGCTTTACGTATAGAAAATCCAGTATTATATAAAAAACCTATCAATCCATTTGATGTTTTTACTTCATTTGTAGCTCCTCAATCATTCAAATATCTTGAAGAAGATGATATGGAATCTGCTTTGAGTCTTGTAGAATTATGAAAAATGATATTATATTTATTGGCGGTATTCATGGTGTCGGCAAAGGCACATTATGTAAACGTATAGAATCTGAACTTGGGATTATCCATTTATCAGCCAGCGAAGTATTGAAATGGAAAGGTTTTAATGTGGATTCCTCTGATAAGCGTGTAGCAGATATTGATTCTACACAAGACTACTTATTGAAAAATTTGAAAGGAGTTGTCACTCCAGGTAAAACTTATTTATTGGATGGACATTTTTGTTTGCTGAATAAGGAAAGTAAAATTGAGAAAGTTCCTGAAGAAGTGTTTATAGGGATAAACCCAAAGAAAATAATTGTAGTAAGTGAAACACCAGAAATTATAGCAAAACGTTTATCTCAAAGAGACGGAAGAAGATATGAAACTTCACTTCTTGAAAAAATGCAAAATACAGAAATAGAACATGCTCAATATATTTCTAGTTTATTGGGTTTAGAAATGTTTGAGGTTCGGTCTGATTCATATAATACTTTGAAGGAAGTAATAAATAAATAATTAATTAATATGGTACATTCTATTTTGATACGTTGTTATACAGCATTTATGAGTAAAATTAGAACTGTTTGGACAAACTAAGACAATATTTTCTCAATTAAAAAGATGTGATATGTAATCAATGGGCATATTTTTATCGGTTTATGTATAATTTCTCCTACCATCAAGCCCATCATATTAGAACTTTGATTGTTTTGTAAAATAATAACATGAGATATTCATGTATACATTTAATTTTTTATGAGTAAATATAATATGGATTTATCAGCTGAAAAGAGAGAAAATTTTACTTAATATCCAAGATGATGTTTTAAAAGGAGGCATTTGCTTACAAGATTTGACAACGTTTCAGTTAGAAAATGCTTATATTGCATTCTGTACAGGAGCTGATTTAGCTTGTATACTCATGTGTCAGGCAGTTATAGAGTCTTATATGAGGGATGATGAGGGATTGAAGAATCGGTCTTTTTATGATTTAATAGAACAGTGCTCATATGATGCAAAAACAAAAAGAAAATTGCATAAGTTGAGAGAATATCGAAATAAATGGGTGCATATTAATGAACAAAAAGAATGTAATATTCAGATTGATTATGTTGAACTTGAAGAAATGGCACTTTTCGCATATAGGTTAACATTAGAAGTGTTTCATTATTATCCATTTATTTAAAGCATAGAAGAATTTTATATCTAGACATATAGTGAAAGATTTTTGTCTTTCACTATATGTCTAAATCGTACATTTATTTCAAAGAAATTTTATCCGCCGTCTCTCGCTTCTTGGAATTGACCAAATCTGCATAGATTTGAGTGGTGGTGACATTCTTATGCGTCAGCATCTTCGATACTGTGTAAATGTCTGTACCTA